>Ga0208795_1000024_pt1 | contig 64071 bp, 75 predicted proteins | sample CB_VirMetaG_6_FD_184541 | JGI IMG/M metagenome (GOLD analysis project Ga0208795, IMG submission 184541) | Freshwater to marine saline gradient viral communities from Chesapeake Bay - CB_1508_2 Viral MetaG (SPAdes) (version 4) | ecosystem: Environmental > Aquatic > Marine > Coastal | place: USA... | reverse complement strand
TTGGTGACTTTATTCCCGACACTTTAGGTGTTAAAGTACAATCATCACCCACACAAAATAGATTTTTAGGTGAGTTAACGTCCCCAAATAATGCGACACTACCTCTATCATTATCGTTTACCACAAATAGTGCTATAAATAATAGGGGGTATTTACCTAATGAAGTGGTTGAAGGTGGTAGCGGGTTTTTTGGTACTTTACCTCCCACTAATTTACAATCAATAATAGCGGGGTCATCTTCCTCAGACCCAATAATACCATCTGGTAATTATGTTTTAAGGTATAACGCCCCTAGATACCCATCATCAACAATTTTAAATTATCAGTTAAACCCCTCAAATAACGAAAAAATTGTTATGAGGTCAGATAGATTACCAACATCAACCACATTAAATGATAATTTAACTAATAGTTTCCCTTTACATACTAATCTTAATTTTACTGCTTATTATATTACAGATAATGGTGGTGTTATTGGTAACACAGGGACTGGGTTAGGTCAGTCACCAATAATGACAGGAGCAACTGCTGATAGTAGTGATAATACTGATGAACCATTATTGATTAGTTCTGTAATCGATTCATTTAGTTGTGGGTCAATGGTTCCGTTAGGGTGTTACAAATCTGTAATGTTACCTAATGGTGGTGGTGAAATAACAATATTACCTGAAACAGATGATTGTTATAAAGGACCTGGTGGTGCAAAAATATTTAACTATGGTGGATGTTATGTGCTTGTATCAGTACCAATATTATCAATATTAAAAGATTTTGACCTGTTAACCGAATGGGTTTCTAGATTACAAATAACATTTGGTGCTTGTAGAAATGTTTTTGGACACATATTCACAAATAATTGGGTTAATGGTACTCTTTATGCGTTCAGTTTTAGAAATGATGTTACATATAGTAGCCCTTTGGCTGACCAACCAAACCAAGCGTCTTATAGATATTGTGGAGATGTAATAAGATTACACCCGACATATAATTTTTATTACAGGTCTAGCCCGTATAATTATAATACTTCTGAGTTTGTCGGTAAAAATCCACCATCACCACCGTTAAATGGTCTTTTTGGTGATTATGGAGGTAATAGTTATAATTTACAATATCCCGTCACTTTAATGGATTTAGGACCAAGGACATACTATCAACAGGAACTCGTAATGTCAGATGATTATGATGGTTATGTGGTTAATAAATTAGTTAATACGTCATATTCAGATGTTAGTGAGTTATTAAATTTATTTATAATAACTAGACTTGCTAATGAAGACTTTTTAGTCGCATTAATGAATGGTAATAATATTTTAACTTATTTCTCAAGACCTAATTCAATGATTGACGCAGATTACGCACAAGCAATTTCGGTTAATTCAGAATTAGGGGTGGCACCATTTGAATCGGCGAATTATCCTGATAATCCTTCAGGTCAAGACCCAATCTATATTAACACCTTAACCTCGTTTACTGACCAAATTTTTGGTGTTTTCTTTAGTTCAGATACTAAAACAAGAGATTTCATAACACCTAAAAGAACAATCATAAACCCAACTTTACCTATAACAAACTCTTGTACTTTTAGTAATTTTAGAGTTTTCACCCAAGAGGTACCGTTTTATCAATGGAATATAAAAAAGAACCCTGTCGATAGTATATTTGGGGAACAAGTTAATGAATGGTACACCGTACCAATATCGGGTAATGGTTTCTTTAGTCATCAATATCAATTAATGGATAGGGCTGATGTTGTTGGTAGCACTAGTTCAAGATACTTTAGAACAAATAACACCAATCAAAGCGACTTTTTTAAAGGGTATATTTATAATGTTGATGGTAGTGGTAATATTTCAGGTAATGTTAATACATGGGATTTAAATAGTCCTAATGATAGGGTGGTTAGCGTTGGAGGACCATTCCATTTTTATTTTGGATTAAAAAGAGGTAAAACGGCGTTTGATAGGTTTACCGCTAAATGGATTGACACAAATAAAATTGTATTATAATGGGTAATAGAATCGATACTAGAGTTGTTTTAGGGTCATTAAGGTATAAATCAGCACCTGATACCACCTTAGGATTTAAGGTGCCGTTTATACAAACTTTTAAAGAAAATGTTGAGTTTGATAGAAGTATTAACATTTCATTAGAGCAGGTTTATGATGATGAAAGACAGGCTAGTACCACCTTTAGGCCAACAGGTAAATTTACATTATTATTTAAAAATTCTTATAGTGGGTTCACTAATTACACCCCATTTGAAAATAATTTATATTACTTAAACGAAGAAGCTGCAACTATATCACAGTGTCAAACATCCCCACAAACGGTTAGTTGGACAGGACTTCCCCAATATAATGAATTTGATTTTGTTAGAACTGATTACAATATTGTTGGGTATACACAACCACCAAATAATCATATAACTTTTATATCTAAAAGTGCCTCAACATATAATTGGAACTTTTTTATGAGTTACGCTTATGAAAATGATTATAACAAATATATGGAGGCTATTGAACCTAAAAGTGGTCAATTATTACAATGGACATGTGGTGACGGGATACCGTTTGTTGTGTTTAATACTACTTATAAAGGTTTAGACATAGTAGCATTAAGATGTCCCGTTAAACATGGAATGTTAGTTGGTGAGTTTGTTAAATTAAGTTTTAATTACTTTGGTACCGACACATTTCAAGTATATAGTCTTGGTGATGGGGCTTCAGGTAGTGATGAGTATGTAGTTAATATAATTAACGTAGGGTTTTTAGGTGGTACATTTTCAAATGGTGTTGAAGGTACTTTTAAAAGAATTATTGATATTAATAATCCCAATGACACTACGTCTGAATATTATGTAAGAAAACACAAAATACTAACTAATTCTGGTGATGCCGTTATGGTTAACGCAGGTTTTGATTTAAATATTTTTGGTGATAGTAAAAAATATGAAAGTAGTGGGTATACCCCGAATCAAACTGCAAGAGTTTCTATTAAAGAAGGTTCACAATGTTATACATTAACCTTTAACACTGATATTAATATATCACCATTATTGGATAATCAAAAAAGACCAATAACCGAGTTATTTTTTACAACAATGTGGAAGGGTTACTTTGGACTAATGTTTGGTAGGAAAAAAAGTAATGGGGTTGACTATATTGGTTTAAAACAGGGGTATGAATTTAACTTACCATTAATCGGGTCCCAACCTAGTCCTTGGTGGGATGGATTTAATAGTGATTCAGATACACCATTTCCTGTAGATGTTTATAATACAAATATGGGTAATACTGGTGGACCAAACGGAGGACCAATACCTTTTACTTATATAAGGTCATTGAAAAAAGACGACGTTTTGGATGGGGATTTTTGTGAATGGAATGATTCTGAACAATATGAAAGAGTTGTATCTAATTTATTTCACAAATTTACATTTAACAGGTATATGTTTTCGATGGACCAAGTACCAACAACAAACCCATTTGGGTACTATTACCAACCACACACACCAATAAAACTTAGAGTTTATTCTGATTATATTGAAAGTGGTGATAAACGATTTGTTGCTGATGTTCCTGATTACTCTTATTTTTCTGAAAAAGATAATCAATTTATATGGAGAGACATTTACCCATATGGGTTTATCGACTCGAGTGGTTTAGGTATTACTTACCCATTTATGAATGGCACACATTACCCATATCAAGATATCATATTTAGAATAATACCTGAAGGAACTAATTATAAAGAACAGATATTAATAAACGACCCAGTAATTGACCCTTGTGAGTAATAAATTTAAATTCATATTAGATGGTAATACTAAGACTATTGACATACCAATAGAGCTTAAATGGGATTTTTATGGCCGTGACGATAGTATTGAGGTATATGAAAAAGATGTAATTAAAGAAATTATTGGTGTACCAAATGACTTTGAAGTATTAAGATTTACTCATGATTCATACGGACAATTAGAAAAGACTGAGATTAAATACGATTTTTATTTCTTTAATACTGGCGCAACAATAACAACTTCAGTTTCTAGTGATTGGGAAAATAGTTATCTAACTGAAGGTTTTAGTAAAGCCCAAGTATACTATTATGAGAATCCTTTTACTAAGTCATTTTTTAAGTTAGACTTTTATGACACTAATAGTGGTACTAGTCAAACTAACTATTTCACAGTAATCTTACCTGTACAACAAGGAGCCACAGAAAGTGTTCCATTTATACCTTATCAACCAAACGTTAATATTAAAAAACCATCAATGACACTAGACTTTGTTGGGGGTGATACCGAAGGATTTTATTTATATTGGTTAAGAAAAAAAGAGTTTATTGACATTAATACATTTTACATGACTTGTAAATTTTTTGACGCGAGACTTGGTGTATTTGTTAAGATGATGAATGTCCCCCAAGGGTCATTACCCGATAAATTTTTATTCAACGATTCTGAAAAATTTTACTATAAAGTTGTGTTAGATTATACAAATAAAACATATCAAATGTTTGATATTACAACAAACAATAGAGTTGGTAACGGAACAACAATAAATTGGTACGAATATGTTAACCCATAATGGAAGATAGAACTTATCATATAAGAATATCGCCTGAATTTATTAGTAACGACATTTTCAAGGTTAATTTGTATGAACCATATGTTGATACGGAATTAATACCTTATTGTTGTGATATTATAACTCGAGAGGTTACAAAATATATCTCAGGATATACCTATGTTTATTCATCTATGACCGATATAGTTTCAGGAGGAACCAATGGTGATTCTATATTAACAGGTCTTACAGTACCCGTTATTCTAACTGAAACAATTACTGATATTGGTTATTATAATGTATTTGATGGTATGGTTTTACAAAAAGAAACCATGACTAACTTTTTATTTTCAGCCAACACATTATCACCATATGAATATTATTTTTATAACACATCAGAAACTGAGTTTAAAAAGTATTTAGATTTTTCAAATTACTACGTCGATTGGGGTGATGGAACCCCGATACAAACAATAACTTCAAACGCCCCAAATTTTTACAATCATACCTATTCACAAAATGGTGAATTTACCATAACAATGTCTGGTATGAGTCCATGGGGTTCAAATATAGTTCAGAAAACAATAACAACACCATTCGACTACGTGACAATAACTAATCCAAATGGTACTGCGTACTTCCAACCCGCTGGAGGTAATTGGTCAGGAACTATGTTGTCGTATGATTATATTTTTAGTGGTGACGCGACATGTGATGCTCAATTAAATGATATTACAAATTTTACTACCGTACCATTTACCGTGACAGGATACTCAAAATCAACATTAAGTGATTTAGAGGTTTATGGTAAAAAGAATCAACTATGGGGTGGTAAATTTAAATTGGGGGTACCAGTTACTGGTACATCTGGTAGTGTTGGTATTGTTTGGGGGGAATATCAAAACGGTTTATATACTGCATATACAGTTAATGATATTGATTACTATGATTATAGTGATGGTACAACAATATTTTCGGTTCAGTCTTCAGGATTAACATCTGATATGGTTATATGTTCGGCAATTACAAAAAATGAAGTTCTATTAAATGTTATTGATGAGGCTGAAGTCCAAAGTAATGTATACATAGAACGAGGTAAGCTGTCAGCGTTAGAAAGAATTGAAAGATTGGGTGAAATTAATAATATTGGTGACCTTGAAAAATACGGATATGGATTTTTCAACATCATTAACATCTCATAAAAAAATAAAAAGAATATTTATAAATAAAATAAAATGGCAACAGGAACATACGGAACTATAAGACCAGCTGATGTATCTCCAGAAGACGTGGAGATTATCTTAAATTACACACCATCAAGAGATGATACTGAAAATTTCATTTTAACAAAACTTGATGCGACAACCATTTTACGACCTTACTATAATAATGCTAATACTGGGGGTAATCCTAATATAGAAATTTTAGGGGGGTTGTATAACTTAAAATTACCCGCCGACCAATTCAATAAAATCGGTATTTACACACTATTCATTAGACCCGCTCAAATTAGAACAAGTATTACTGATTGTGGTGTATTATCTGCACTACCAAATGTTAAAGGTTTAGTAATTGATTTAAATAACGTTCCTTCACAATACAGAAATAAGTTTGTTAATCAAGGTTTAGTCGGTTTCAGAATAGAATATTTAAATTCTGACGGAACAAAAGTACCAAACTTTTTTAGAATAATTACATCATCTTTTTTCTGTGAGCCTGTCGTACAAAATTTAACAAATACGTCACAAAAAGCAATTAGATATCGATATACGGATAATAACACAAATCTTATTTTTTGTACTGTATCACCGTCATCTTCACCTACAAATAAACCAAACGCCACACCATATATTGGACAACCAGACCAAGATATTATAATAACTAATACCTTCTTCAACCCAATAACCTTGGATATTGAGATTGCGGAACATGATTTCTCAACATTGGCAATCGCATTATTTGGTAATCAAACTAAATCTATTGATGATGGTATATACACCATGTATGATACTAACAACAACATATACAGACAATATAACTTATATGAAATTAGAGACCAATTTAATGAGTTATTGTATGAAGTTAGACAAGATAGAGGTAATAATATTGATTATAGTAAAAACTTTACAAACATAACACAATAATGGCGGTTAAAAAATACACTTGTCCTCCACAATCTGCCACAGGAGCAGGTACGTTTTCAGACGATTTAGTTGGATTCCAATTAGTGTCTGGAGGTGGGTTAACGCAAGGTAATTTTCAATTTACAACCGCAATCAATGAAAAAAGTAACAGGAACTTTAATACAGGTACATTTTCAAACCCAATTAGTTTGGAAAGTATGGGTGTACAAAGTGTTGCTCAGTCTAAAGCAATATTTGAAAATAATTTTAAAGTTTACCCTAATTTTGATTTATCACAAATAACTAATTTTACTTTATATGGTTCGATGGTTAAAAGACTATCATCGTCAGTACAAACCATTATTAGTAAGTTTCCCGCGGCTATTGAATCGACATTTATGGGTATTAACTATGTTACGGGAGCTACCGCAACAAATATAGTATATAACGATACTTTTAATCAAACATCATTTGATTTGGATGTGTCTAAGTTACGAAACCCGTTTGATGTTGATTTTTCATTAAACTCAACCAGAAATTTAGAATTACGAGAAATCCAAGTATCACCTTTAAGGGATATGACATTACAATATTCTAAATATTCTTTATATTATAGCGGTAATGGTTATAGTGTTTTAAGTATTGTACCGACACAAACAACCTCAACAGGTACCTTAAATATTACGGTTGAGGGTAATCCATTTTCTAATCAAACTGTGATTTACGATAATTTAGTTGTTAGACCAAATGATTACGAAGTTAATAAAATATTCAATGAAGAATTAGATGAGGTTGAGAAATTTCTATTAAATCGAGAAATATCACCAATATATACTGCAACATTCCAAGTACCAAAACAAACTGAAACGGGTGGTTATTATACTGAGTATTTACCAATTACGTGGCCGCTATATGGGTCTTGGAATATTGATATTGTGACAAAATCTTTTGAAACTTATTTAGTTTCATTAAATGAGGTAAGTGAATTTTTTGATTTATATACAACTAATTTAGTTTCTAGATTTTTTATTACAGACGCGTTTAAAGAGTTTGATACTTCGGACCAAAAAATGGAGAAAATACTTCAGATTTATGGTAGAAGTTTTGATGAAACTAAAAAGTTTATTGATGCCTTAGCATATATTAATTCGGTTAACTATAATGTTGGTAATGATATACCATCACAACTATTAAAAAATTTGGCACAAACTTTAGGTTGGTCAATTAATATGTCGCCAATAACTAAAGACGATTTTTTAAGTTCTGTTTTTGGTCAAAAAAATAATGACGCATCACAATTTACAGGGCTTTCTAAATCTAATACTCCCGATGAGTTAAACTATCAATACTACAGAAATTTAATATTAAATTCGGCTTACTTATTCAAATCCAAAGGTACTAGAAAATCAATTGAAGTATTATTAACATTAATTGGTGCACCTGAAGCTTTGGTTGAGTTTAATGAATATGTTTATTTAGCGGACCAAAAAATAAATTTATCACAATTCGACACACAGTATTTTAATATATCTGGTGGTACATATGTACAAGAGTTACCAACTTTAGAACAAGGTAACACCTTCTCAATTTTTGGAGTTACTTACACAGGATTTACTACTGAAACAGTAATACAAGACGTAAACATTACTTTAGATGAATATCCTATGGATGATGAAGGATACCCAAGGGCAATTGAGGATAGTGAGTCGTATTTCTTTCAGATTGGTAGTGGTTGGTTTGAACAAACCCCACAACACAGAGCACCTGAGGAAGTTAATCTAACAACGAGCGTTTTTACTGGCTCAAACCCTAATTATCAAACTAGCCTAATACCATACACATATGGTCAAGTTTATTTGAATAAGTTTAGAAAATTCCCATTCATGAGTTTGGGATATTATTTAACACCTAAAGTTGATAACAATAAATCTTGGACTGAAAATGAAACAGGTTTAAGGTCTAACTTAGATGCTAATTTAAATGCGTTATATAATGTTGATGATGAACGATTAGTATTAAATGTTAAAAATGTTGATTTATTCATGAATCCTGCTCAAGGATTGGCTTATGATGTTTGGTATATGTCTAGACAATATAACTTCCCAATACCTAATCAAGGTATGGGGTATGTTGCACCAACATATTGCGACCCAAATCCAACCCAACTGTATCCTCAAAAAGGTGGTATAGATTGGACCGTAATTAATCCTCAACCAAAAAGAAAAACCTTTTTTGAATTTGCCCAATCTTTTTGGAAAAATATGATTAATGTTAGAAATAGGCAATTCGCCACTGACGGTAAAACTGGTGGATACCCAACATTAGCATCGATTTATTGGAAATATTTAGAATCAGAACAACTTGTCAATATTGAGAATAATAATTTTACGTATAAAACAATGATTGAGTACGTTGAAGGTATGGGTGATTATTGGGTTAGGTTAGTAGAACAGATGATACCAGCAACAACAATATGGAACACTGGCGTCAAATATGAAAACTCAATATTTCATAGACAAAAATTTGTTTGGAGAAGACAAGAAGGTTGTCAATTAGTACCAATACCTTGTAAACCATGTGAATTAACCACAAGTATATTTAGATATGACTGCGATATCCAAGTTGTAGAATGTGGTAAATACCCTTGGTATGAAAGTAATACTATTACAAGTTTTAATGGTGTTTTAGGTGAGGTTTTAAATAACTATTTAACTGAAAATGGTTATGTATTAAATGATTGTCAATTAAATACTTTAAACACTGAATGGTTTGTAGAATTAAAAATTGACGATATAACTATTATACAAAATTCATTCTTTAATGGGGTTGGATATTTAGACCCAACTTTAAGTTCACCATCAACTAATGATTGGGATTTAGCTTTATTGGAAGCTTTAAATGATTTAAAAAATTATGGTTATGATTACTATTTAAGTACAGATGACACAGTGGTAATATATAATATGATATGTTCATTGTCTGATGTTGGATTGAATTTTAAATTAAACGTGGGAATAAACTTTAATATTGTTTGTAGTTAATGGCTTGTAATTTAGGATATAGTATATCAATAACTGGTGATTGTACCAACAGTAATTTAGGTGAATTTATTGTTGATATCTATGGTGACGCACCTGATTACACAATACAGTGGATTAGCCCCTATACCTCAACAATAGCTTTAGGGTCAGGTGTTACCCAATTTTCTGCAGACACATTATCTGCTGGTACATATACATTTAATATTATAGACAGTTGTACACCAACTAATACAAGTTTAGCAGTTAACGTTTATATTTCTAGTGGTACTTGTGCATCAATAACGGCGATTGATAATACTACTTGCGGTTTAGATAATGGAAGTATTACCGCGTCCACCACAAATTATTATGGTGAGGCAACATTTAGTTTATATAATGATGAAAACGAGTTTATTGTTTCCGCAACCTCATTGTCCGATGTTTATGAGTTTAGTAATTTCTTATCAGCTGACACGTACTACATTGTAGTTGATGACGGGGGTGGATGTACTGGTAAAACACAAACATGTATTGTTAAAAACTCAACCAATTTTGATTACGGTTTTTATATTGTTAATGATGCGGGATGTGCAGTAAGTTCTGGTAAATTATATGTGACAGGTGAAACAGGAAACCCTCCATTTACATACCTTTGGAATAATGGTGAAACAACATCAAGTATTACAGGATTAACTTCAGGAACTTATAGTGTTACTGTCACGGATTATAACGGATGTGCAGTTACTAAATCAGCACTTGTGCAACAAGTAGAACCTATTGGGTTGGGTTCTTTAGTCACAGAAAATCCTAGTTGTTTTGCTTCAGACGGTAGAGTCACTGTAAACATTACTGGCGGCACCGCACCATACTACTATTCAGGTTCAAACGGAACAATACAGATAACTTTTGAACCATCATATGAATTTACTAATTTAGCTTCAGGAATATTTACAGTACAAGTTACCGATGCTGGATTATGTAGTTTTACTGCGTCAACTAGTGTAATACCACCTGGTGGATTTACAATTACCGATGTTACAGTAAATCCTACAATATGTGGAAATAATGGAGGGTCGCTAAACCCAATCCAAGTTTTTGGTGGGTCAGGAAACTACACTTACACACTATTTTATCCTAGTGGTGGTAGTGTATCACAAAGTACTAATAGTCAGACATGGCAATTTACAAATTTATCTGCAGGAACTTATAATTTAAGAATTGAAGACGGTGTTTGTACTTTTATAAGTGCTTATACTATTAACAACCTTACAAATATTAATACCGAAGTTTCAACAACAGGAACTACTTGTAATTTACCAAATGGTTCTTTAGAAATTAATGTTACGGGGGGTACATCTCCATACACATACCAAGTTGGTGGATTTACGTATGGACCAACTAGTGAAAGTGGTTATACTTTTACGAATTTAGCGGGAGGTGTTTATGTAGTAACTATTAGTGATAGTACTGGGTGTACATTTAGTGAAACTTACACCGTAGATTTCTCAAATAACATTGATTTTATCTTAGTTGGTGAAAATCCTACTGCAGGTAATAATGGAAGTATTAATTCTTTTATAACAACGGGTGAACCTGAATTTACGTGGGAATGGAGTACAAATGTTGGTGGACAAACTGGGTTAACCGTTACAAATTTAAGCGCGGGGACTTATTCGTTATCAATAACCGATAGCGATGGGTGTAGTAAAACAAAAAATATTACATTGATAGGTACAAATACAATCTCAACTTACCAATCTTACACCATATGTGATACTGATTTTGCAAATAACGGCACTCAAATTAAGAAAGGTTTAAGAGAAATGTTAAACGAAGGGTTTCACGATTTAACAATCAACGATGTTAATTGTGTTTTAAACGAAGCAATTTTTCAAATTGACGTTACTTTAGGTGACACATATATAACTAAAAATTTCTTTACCGCAACAACACTTAACGAATATCCATCGGATAATTTATGGTATACAACTATTGAACAATTATTAATGGGGCTCGAAGGTATTGGTTCGGTAATTATTGATGCTGAGACTAATAGTATTAAAATAATTAGCGATTGTAATTCAGATATTTCAATATCTGATACTCAAGTTTTAATAGATTTAAAAATACATTATGATATATCATGTGTTGATTGTGATGTCGATGTAACGCCTACACCAACACCAACGGTAACTAGAACACCTGATGTAACACCAACACCAACGGTAACGCCATCTGTTACACCAACTAAAACACCTAACGCATCACCTACGCCAACTAAAACACCTACACCTACACCCACACCGACAAGTACACCACCATTATCTTATCTAACTTGGCAAATCAGAACTTGTGAAGATATTTGTATTGGTAACCAAACAGCATGTTATAATTCTGGATATTCAATATTAAACGTCTATACAAATACGTCAGTTACTAATCCGTTTGATGCTGGCACCATACTATATACCGATACTACATTAACCACTCCATATACGGGATACTTTGTTTTAGGACTACAAATATATTATTGTGACCCAACAACGGGTGTTGAGGTTTACGCTTTGATTGGTGAAGGATGTTAAGATTATTTTTCAGAATTTTTTTTAGACAAACTTTCGTATAATCTCATTAATTTTAATGAGTCGCTATAATTTTTTTCTAAGCGGTCTAACTCCTTTTCACTTACACCTTTTTCACAAGCTAAGTCTAATGATTTTTTAGAGTCCTCAACTAATCTATATATTGTTTTTAACAACTTCATATATAATAAATATTACCTAAAAGACCATTTATTAACAAATAGACTCATCTATATTTAATTTTAATAAACTAATAATTATGCTTTTTGTAACCTCACAACCAGATGTCCCATATTTTCATTGGCAGGTAAGAGTCTATGTTGAGAATTTTATTAATAAGGGTATTAACCCAAATAAAATACATGTTTTGTTTGGTATTGTAACACCAAATATTGAACCAACTAAAGAATCGTTAGAATTAAAAAAATTGGGTATTAACGTACATCACTATTTGGATGATAGAGAGGATAAAAATTATATACCAAGTATAAAACCTTTTTTGGTTTATAAATGGTTAAAAGAATATCCTGAATATGGGAATAGTTTTTTTCTTCATGATTCGGATATTATTTTCAGGGAGTTACCTAATTTTGAAGAATTACTTAAAGATGATATAATTTATCTATCAGACACGATTGGGTATATAGGATATGAATACATTAAAGATTGTTGTGATAGATATGAAAAACATCACCCAAATTCATATAGATTACAATTATTAAATGAAATGTGTGATGTCATTGGGGTAACACCTGAATGTATTGAGTGTAACCAAAAAAATTCAGGTGGGGGTCAATATATAATTAAAAAAACAGATTGGATGATGTGGGAAAAAATTTATATGGATTGTACACCATTGTATAACCAAATGTTAGATTACCAAAAAAGATTCCCAATCAACCCTGGTCAAATACAATTTTGGACTGCGGAAATGTGGTCGTTGTTGTGGAATTTATGGTATTTTGATAAAGAAACTAAAATTACTAAAGAATTGGATTTTTCTTGGGCGACTGATGACATTAGGGTTTATGATAAAAAACCTATCTTACACATGGCGGGTGTGACAGCTGATTTGAAGAATACTAAATTTTTTAAAGGTGATTACATAAATATTAATCCTTTAGACAAGTTAAAAGAGGATATAAACTTTTTCGATTATGTTGATAGTAATAGTTCTACAAAAAAATACATAGAACTTATGGTTGAGATAGTCAAAAAACAATAAGGCGATTATTTATATTTATAATCAATAACTAATGCAAATACTTTATTTTAAAAAGTGCTGTCAGTACACGAATGAAGAGGATAATTACTTTGGTGTAGAAGTAACCTATATCAGTGCTTGGACTAATGGTGATATTGTTGCGGTTACCTTGGATGATACCACTATTTGCGGTGAAGTTATTGATTATCAAATACCGACAGGTTCGACAATCTACTCAAACCCAACAAGTTTACTTGGGTTTGGAAATAGTTGTAGTGATTGTGTTAATGAATATCCTTGCGAAACCCCAACCCCAACACCAATACAGTATCAAGCTCAACCTGTAAATGAGTGTAATGTGGTTACTATATTTCCGATGACGATTGAATGTGTAACGTCAAATCCATCGTCACAAACATCTGATGATGGTGAAATGTCCGTTTCAATAACAGGAGGGACACCACCATATACTATAATTTGGAGTAATGGAAATATTGCTCCCGCAATTCAAAACCTAACTATCGGAACTTATAGTGTAACAGTTATTGATTATTACGGAGATTTTAGTGCGACCACAAGTTGTGAATTAACTTCAGAAAATAATTGTGATTTTGGGGCAGTCGTTTCTAATTTTGAAACACAACCATCACCAACACCAACACCAACACAAACTACTACACCAACACCCACCCCAACTATAACACCAACCCCAAATGTTTCACCAACTCCAACTGTAACCCCTACAGTTAGTAAAACACCTAACGCAAACCCAATACCAACCAAAACACCAACACCTACACCATCACCTAGTGCTTCTTGGAGAAGTTTGTTGGTTAGAAATTGTGAAGATTATTTAGATATTAAAAGAATCCCCAATAATGGATTGGTATCTATTGGGGACTTTGTTAAAGTGAAATGGCCTGGTGGTAGTGTGATAAACGCTTGTTATGAAGTAACAAGATTTGACGAGGGTATTGGTAATTTTGTAGTAGATTCAACATATACCGATTGTTCCTGTATAACCGCAATTTAGTAAATATGAGTCAAAATTATAACATAACAATTACTGGAGGGACCTCACCTGGCCCTTACAACATTTATTATAATTCAATAGATAATAACCATATTGCGTTGAAATATCTTTATTACACACCAGCAACAGGTGTTACATTAAATGAGTTAGTTTCTGGATACTATGTAACAGTTCCCGATGACGCAACTATTCTTTATTTATACAACACAGATTGTAGGTTATATCAAGAATTATTTATTGAGAGTGCAACAACAACATACGACTTCTGTTTAGTTATAAATGCCGACACCATTACCCACTTCAATAGCAACGGACTATATAACGGTTACCAATCTTGGATATCGGACGATGAGTCTTATTTAGTAATTTGGGATGGTACGATAAATAAATGGAAAGTTAGTGGTAACACTTTTGGATATGAAATTGTCTCTAATTCGACTTATCCACCTATTTCAGGTTGGTATACTATCGGTGGAGGTCAAGGAGACTTAACATCATATTCTGGTAGATGTGATTCAGTTTTACCATTATCATTGTATGTTAACATAAACCAACCAACTTGTGAATGTGATGGTAGTATTGTGTTAGTACCATCTAACGGGCAATCACCATATCAATACTCAATTGATAATGGAGTCACCTACAGTAATTCCCCAATATTCAATAACTTATGTGAGGGAACTTACACTGCGGTTGTTATGGACGATTTAGATAATACATTCTATTCAACGGTACAATTAACTAATTCTGAAATATATACAACATATAGTTTGAATGTAGTGACCACATCTAGTGTTACTAGTAGTACACCTTATTCATTAACTAAACAATATAACACGGTTATTTCTGTAACACCACCTTTACCATCAGGTGTTACAATAAACTTTGATGTGTTACATACAAATGTGCTTAATTCATCACCAGGACCAACAACAGCAAGTTTAATAAATAATAATGTGTTGAATAAAAATTCGATACCTCAGGGTAGTCCATTAAGTACCGTCGGGGTTAGTTTCTCAACAAATACTTTACCAGGTTGTCAAAGTAATATGGTTTATAAAAAAACAACAAATGATGTTTGGAGTTCTGTTACTATGGGATATGGTGATGCTATATCTATAGACACAACAACAACGGTTAATTGGTCTAATGCGGAATGTTTGGTTGCCGAGGCTACTGATACATATACTATTGATAAAATAAGGATAAACGGTTGTTCTTGTTGTGTAGCAATTTTAACTTCAGGGACTAGTGGGACTTCTGGTAATGGTTCAATATTTTAATAAAAACTAATATGATATATTTATAGTCATGGGATATATTTTAAAAAATACTTCAGGTTTAATAAACACAAGATTAACCGATGCTGGTAGGTTAAAACTATCGCAAGGTAATTTTAATATATCTTATTTTCAAATAGGTGATAGTGAAGTGTCATATAATACTTTACCATCAAGTTATAATCAAACAAACACTAATATTTTAGAACCTAATTTTAATTCGCAAAATAGTGTTGGTGCTCCACAATCAAACAAACAAAATGTTAAATATCCTTATTATGTTGATGGAACAACGGGTAATACATATGGGATACCATTTATGAGCTCTGACGTGAGTCCTGTTTATAACACTGCCGTAATGAGAGGGTTTTTCACTGGTGACACAACTGCTAGTACAATTAATTGGAGTGCATTAACAAATAATTTCTACGTAATTAACTCAAATTATATTGTTGATATGTCAACCTTAACAGGTGGTACAACAATTAAATTGGTTTATTCAGGTTGTAATAGTGATATTGTTAGATTACCTGCGGTTGGTGATTTAATTACAATTTATTATGATGGTAACGGGTATTATAATTGTGATTGCGAATACCCTATTACACCATCACCAACACCTACCCCATCAGTAACTCCAACAATTAATACTTCGCCAACACCTACCCCATCAGTAACACCAACTAATGGTAATCCTTGTGAGTCACCAACACCAACACCAACACCGTCAGCAACATTTTGCCCAACACCAACACCAAGTAGAGCTTGTCCACCAATCCCACCACCTGACTGTTTGGTTTCTATGAGTAGTTGTTATAATATAATGACTTATCGAATAGTAGCAATTTGTTTAGATGAATATACTTTAGATAGGGCGACACCTGATTTTTCGTCTTATTCATCAGAATGTTTTGCCAGAACATTAATCTATCCGCCTAACATGACATCATTGTATGATTCAATAACACCATCGATACATTGGAACGATGATGTTATTAATTATGAATCAGTTTGTAATACAGACGCTTTTGATGTTAAAATTTGGAATATGAATATTCCTTGGTCTGAAAATCCCGCTGGTTTAGAACCAACAACACATAAAGATTATACAGAATTTGGTTCTATAAATTATTTAGGAACTAAAGAATATTTAGGTTATGCGTCAAGTAGTGGTCAAACCGATACTAGTTCAGTATTCTACTACAATTCATTTGATGAAAGAGTAACCGTACAACCTAAAGAACAAAAAGCGATTGCAATAATTCATTATACAAATCAAACAATTGACTTCTTCTACGGAGAAAAATTTGCATTAGAACCATATGACAATACGGTTAATGATACTACAGGTCAAGCAAGAAACTTTAGGTTACATATACCTTGGTTAATGTGGCATAAAAATCCTGATTGTTGTAACGGACAAACTTTTTGGGTTGACCCACCAGGATTTGATGATTATGACCTATTCCAAGTGCAGTACATTCAGTCAACTAAAAATATTGACATGAATTCTCCAGGTATTAGATATTATCATTTGTGGGATGATAATCCTAACGACGACGGATTCCCAAGTAGAGTTGGTAAGGTTTTCCCTGACCAAAAAATTATTGTTATTGATGATGAAGAAATAATTGCAGCAATGTCTTATAAATCAAATAGAAATTGGACTTTACCTGCACCTAAATTAACTTTAGTAACACCTAATACTTGTAACAGTGAAGGACAATCATTCATTGGGGTTTTAACAGGTTCTAGTGACTATATGTACGTAACTTATAGATTGTCAAATACTAGTGGATTTACAGATTCTCTACACTGTAATTATTACCAAAGAATTCAAGGTCCTAATATCGATTGCCAACCAATCACTTCTCAAAATGTTGCAATGAGGTTTGGTGACGAGTTTGGATGTTTAGCACAACCTTCATCTGTTACCACCACAACAACTACAACCACAGCAACTACATGCCCAACTTATTGTAATTTAGAACAAGGTTTTTACGCGAATAAGTTTGAAGTTATTTGTCAAAAAGTTTCTGGTGATACAAGACCTGATTCTGCAGATTGGAAAATAATTGATGTAACCAATCAGTTAACCGCAACAACTGTTAATGGTTATATAACACAGAATGGAATTACTGGCACAACATTTACGATAACACAAGAAGATTATGATAACGCACCTTATTATGACTTAAGTGACTATATTGATTTAACACCATCCAATTATTCAGACCAACAACTTAATTTTGGTGATGAATATTATTTTTATGGGGCGCTTGAAACGGACATTCAAGCCACAATATATGAAATGAAATATAAAATTAATTTAGGTCAAGCTGAGTTTCAAACAACTTCTAACCCTACTTGGACTTCTGGTGACAATTCATATATTACGGAAATTGGTCTTTACGATTCCGATAAGACACTTATGATTATATCAAAACTACAATCACCTGTATTAAGACAAGGTATACAACAGTTTTTGATAAAGTTTGATTTTTAAAATCCTATATGAATAAAAATTTAAAAGAAAGTCCTAAAGTTTTAGGTTTGGACATCTCCACAAAAACAATTGGATGGGCATTATTCGACATTACTACGAAAGAATTATTAGAATTAACACATATTTCTCCTGTACCAAAACCAAAAGAGGAAAATAAAATAAAAGAACTTTTATTAAAAAGTGATATTTTTGAAATTAAACTACAACAATATAAAAATTTTGGTATTACTAAAGTCGTTATCGAAGAACCACTTTTAAATAGTAATAACATTTATACGATTCAAACCCTATTAAGATATAATACATTAATTACTGAAAAAATTTATAGAATTTTAGGTATTGTTCCCGAATTTATCTCAACTTATAATTCTAGAAAAAACGCTTTCCCACATTTAGTCCAACCCAATGATAAAAATAAGTATGTTTTATTTGGTAGGTACCCAAAAGATTGTGATAAAAAAATGATTATTTGGGAATTAGTTGCAAAAAGAGAGCCACAAATCCAATGGCAATATACTAGAAATAATACTCTTAAAAAAGAAAATTTTGACCAAACAGATGCTTATTGTTGTGTGTTAGGTTATATGAAAAATGAAGGTATTTGGTAATATCGTTTAAATGACCGATAATAAGGAATATCGTCTTTTTAGACGATATTTTTTTTTTACACAGCGTTACTAACTAATATTAGAGTATCATTACACCATTCTTGAGTTACTGTTACATTAGTATATATTGTATTTATTGGGGTGCCGTTTTCAGCACTTTCACTTATTAAACCAAAGTTATCATATAAATCTATTGTAGAATTTAATAACTCACATGATGGTGTTGAGGAGATAGTCCCAAAATTAAACGTTATTACATCACCAATATTAACAGTAAAACTACCTGTATAAATACCTGGTAGTAAGGAGGTTGAGAAACCATACTTAATTATACCGTTAACCATAATATTACCAACTGTTTTAGCACAAATCGATGATTTAGTATGTGTATAATTTATAGTACATGATGTTGGAGTTTCCGTGGTAGTACTTGTTGTCGTTGTTGTTAATGAATTGGTACATCCACTACAACTTTCGTATACTGCACCACCAATAGATGTGAAATAATTACCAGTATAATTAATAACAGTGTATGATGGGTTAAGTGACGGTATACCAGATGATACACTTACGAAAGACCAACATTTTTTATCAATTAAATTATTAAATGAATAATTTGGTATTGTTACAGGGCCTGGTGAAGTTTGGACAACATATATTGTAGTGTCATCACATCTTCTGTATATATAATACGCATCCCCAATAGGTGTTGGTGTTGGTGTTACTGTTGGTGTCGGTGTTGGTGTTGGCGTGATTGTTGATGTTGGTGTAGGACTTGCAAACTGATTACAATTTATACAATCACCCAAATTAGAGTATCCAAACGGACCAAACCTTAACTCAATTTGGTTAATACCAATAGTGTCTTGGTTATCTCCAATATAAGATACACATCTTGATTCACCATCAACTAAGGCTTCAAATACCATAAACGGCTCAATTGTTTCACCACCAGGGTTAGTTATTTCATTTGTTGTGTAGTACATCATTCCGTTATAACAATCTTGGAATTGTTTACTATAAGGACACTTAATTATTTCATCTATCGTATTGAAAGTAACATCACCAACAAAAGTACAAGGTCTTATAACAGATGGTGTATTGGATGGTGTTATACTTGGTGTTGGTGAAGGTGTTGGGGTGTATGAATTAATTGTTGCGTCAACACCAATAACAGAACAATAATCTGATGGTGTTGGAGTTTGTGTTACTGTAGGAGTAACAGAAGCTGTAGGAGTTGGAGTTGGTGTTGGTGTATATTCACAATCAAACAATGCTTCAAAATCAACATTACATGGTTGTGTCGGAGTTGGGGTTGGTGTAGGGCAAACTCCAGCACTAAAGTATTCATGACATAAATCAGGACATTGTGAAACACAAGGTGATTTACCTGAAAGTAAACAAGTACCACCTAACGATGATGATAAACACCACTGACTATTTGTCGTATCATAATAGATAAATAACCCTGTTGTATCACCTACCCAATAAGTATATCCATCGTAAGTACCACCACTTGTAAATTGGTCATCCCAATCAGAATTACCTGTATTATATAAACAATAGTTTTCAAAACAATCAACGGGTGTTGGTGTTGGTGTTGGCGTATTAGTTGGTGTCGAGGTCGGTGTAACTGATGATGTTGGTGTTACGGTTGGTGTTACGGTTGGTGTGTTAGTTGGTGTTTTAGTTGGTGTAACACTTGGAGTAACCGTAGGTGTTAGACTATTAGTCGGTGTAACCGTAGGTGTTGGACTATTAGTCGGTGTAACCGTAGGAGTATTACTTGGTGATGGTATTGGTGTTGAAGTCGGTGTAACCGTAGGAGTTGGACTATTAGTCGGTGTAACCGTAGGAGTTGGAGTAGGAGTTGGACTTGGGACTAATGTTGGTACAGGTTCACCACAATCTGATTGAGAACAACAAGGACCAGTTTCCGCATAACTAATTGTATAATCAGGAATTGGCTCCCAAGGAAATACTGATGAACTATATTCGGCATCATCTTTATAAAAATACGCTTCAACTAATTGACCATCTTGTGTACATACCGAAAAGAAACCTACATTGTTATCGATAATTGTTGTGGTATTACCACTACAATCTATAAAAACATAAAATGCCTTATTATTTAAATTAGTATCTGTGTTACCAGTTGCGGTAAAAGATAAAACCGAGTCAATTTGTATACATTGACAAAGACATGGTGTTGGTGTTGGAGTAGGTGTTATAGTTGACGTTGGTGTTATACTTGGTGTTGGTGTTATACTTGGTGTTGGGGTAGGTGTCGGACTTTCCGATATAAAACAATCCTCAGCAGTTAAACAGTTATTAAGAGTTTGTGTTGCGGAAGAACTACCTACGGTTTGAGAATCATTAGCAAAGTAATACGGAGGGTCTATTAATGTCCCGCATAAATAATATGTCCCAGCATGGGTATATGTCATACTAACTTCTGAATCATCACAAATGATATAGTTAACAATTACGGTACTGTCAGGTCCATACATATTACCATTAGCATTCGATATATCCTCATCAGTTATTACAACATTAATACAATAACAACTTTCACCAGATATTGGGTTTAAAATACTACAATCACCTGAATATTTTGACTGACAATCCGAACAACTAATTTCAATATAATAATCGTTTACTGAGTTATAATAATTTACTGGAGTAAAATCACCCGCTTCCCAACAAACACCATTTGAGTCTGAATATGTTTCCCCAATAATAAATGATTGCCAAGGTTTTCCATCAATAGTTGGTGAACAAGGTTTTATGATGACCAAAGGGTCGCTACAACATCTTAGTGCTATTATATTAGGACAACTCATTTTTATATATTCAATGTCTGGTATACGGTACAACCGTTATTATCAACTATTTTTAAATTAAAATCATTTTCATTTGACATAATCGATGGGGCCTCAAACTCATATGGTACTGTTGAAATTGTGTTAATATATACACATACGGTTACAGGATTATCACATAGATAAATATCATATGGTGATGCACCTGAAATATTGTTTATTGTTATGTCAATTGGCATATTTTTACTATCTTATTAAATAAATATAATACTAATGAAAAACTTGTGAAGGTTGATTAATATAATAATTGTGGTTATATTTTTGTAATGTCTGATGATGCGGAAATATTAGTTGAGTTACTCAGAGAAATTTTGGGTGAAGAAAAACAACATTATGAATCGAAGGGTCAAATAGCCTTCGATTGTCCCGTGTGCGATGAGGACAGACATAAAGGTAATTTAGAAGTTAATTATCACCAACACGTATATAAATGTTGGAGTTGTGGTGATGTTAATAACACAAAAGGACCCTTAGGTAAATTATTTGATAAATTTGGTAATAGAAAACAAAAAAAAGTTTATAAAGTTTTACAACCTGAAGTTGATAAACCAGTTGAAAAGAAAAAACCAAAATTAAAATTACCTGAAAGTTTTACTTTGTTTAAAGACTCAAGTCCTATTTATCCTATTAGGAGACAAGCATATAATTACCTGATTAACAGAGGAATAACTGATACAATGATTGAAAAATATAGTATTGGTTTCTGTGACAAAGGTTCACACAAAGGAAGAATTGTTGTCCCCTCGTACAATATGAACGGAGAATTGACGTATTATATTGCAAGGAGTTGGGACCCCAACACCAAAGCCAAATACAAAAACCCTGAAGCTGAGAAAGACAAAATCATCTTCAACGAACATTTGATTAATTGGGATGAGGATATATTTTTAGTGGAGGGTGTTTTTGATGGATTCTTTCTACCTAATAGTATCCCTATGTTAGGTAAACACATGAGTTCTGTGTTATTCGATTCACTATACAATAAGTCTAAGGGTGTTGTAACAATTGCTTTAGATGGTGATGCTTGGAACGACGCTATAAAACTATATAATGAATTAAACGGTGGTGATTTATACGGAAGGTTAAAGATTTTAAAATTACCCCAAGATAAAGATGTCTGCGACTTAAAAGGTCAGATAGACAATTATTACTATAAGATGAAATATTAATATGATTGATTTAAAACAAATTGCCGTTGAAATACGAGATATTTTAGACAAAAAAAGAGAAGAGTTAGGTCTTTCCTTTATTGAGGAAGACCACATTTATTTTATGAAAGATAAAGATGGTAAAGTAAGAAATGACTTCCCATCTGTTTCAAAAGTACTAAAGAAGTTCTATACCGAATTCCCAACCGAAGAAGCTGCTTTGAAGAAAGCTAAAGGTGATGTGGTCTACGCAGAACAATTGAAAGAAGAGTGGGCTCTTGCGGGAACTTATTCTACCAACATGGGAAGTAGAACCCACTTCTTTTTAGAGAAGGAAACTATTGGGTTGTTTGGTGATTACAAAAGTGTTCGTGAACCAATATTTGAATGTGATTTCACTCAAATTATTAAGAGCGATAGTATGATTAGTGCTGGTAAAGACTACCTTCAGGTTATGATTGAACGTGGGGCGGTTTTACTTGACACGGAGATTGTTTTAGGTCACCCTGAGTTAGGTTATACAGGACAACCCGATAAGGTGTGGTTAATCATTGGTAAAGATGGTGAGATTGGTCTAATCATTACTGACTGGAAAACAAACAAACCTAAAAACTTTGAAAGTAATCAGTTCACCAAACCGATGAAATACCCTTTCACCAAACAACCTGATAACGCTCTTGGTCACTACTTTGTTCAGTTACCTTTGTATGGTAAGTTATTGAATAAGATGTTGGAAGGTAGTAAATACGAGAACATTAAATTGTTGGGTTGTATTGTTGTTCTTCTAAAAGAAAATGGTGATTACGAAGAGTTTAGAGTTCCTAAAGAAGTGATTACCACCGTTTTAGATATGAAAATGGAAAACTATTTGACAAATAAAATTTAAACAACTATAATTTAAGATGGAAAGCTATATTACACTTGCATGGTATTATAATACCACTTGGGACAATGAAACAATTAAAATAAACATAAATTATATTATAACATGAAAATTTATATGACAAAAACGTATTCGGTTTTTGAATCCTACGGACCTATCGAGGTTAACATGAAAGATTACCCCGAATTAGAAGGAAAAACAGACGAGGAAATCCTTGAATACTTCAACAGCATTATGTATGAAGAAAACATCAAAGGTGGCGGTGAATCTACACTAGCGGACGAATTTACGTTCAACACTGAAATGATTAAACAAAAATACTCAAATGAGGAAGAAGAAATTGTAAATTATTAAAATATGAATGACGATATTATCAAACCAAAAATTGATTTAAAACAACAAGAGACCGTTGTTTGTGAGAAGTGTGACGGTAAGTTTTTTAAAGAAGTTACACTGATAAAAAAAGTTCCAAAGTTATTAACTGGTAGTTCAGAAGACACTTTAGTACCTTTCCCAACCTATATGTGTGAAAGTTGTGGCCATGTTAATGATGACTTCCAATTATTTGATAAGTGATGACCTATAAAGAATTTTATTATTGGTTAGATGGTTATTTAACTAATAAATTAGAAAATAAACATATTGATATTGCACCTATAGTTGAAAAGATGGGTGAAGTTAAAGAAAGTGATAATTTTGGTATATCAAAACCATATACGGTTCCAGTACCAATTAATCCGATAATTAGAACTGATGACCCTTCAGTACCACCATGGCAAGTAACTTGTGACACAAAAAAAATTTAAATGATTAATAAATTAGTACACTTTTCAGATTTACATATTCGTCTTTTTAAAGACCACGACTTGTATCGCGACATTATTCGCGACATGTTGTCGCAATTTGAAGAAATTAAACCTGACCGAATTGTTTTTACTGGTGATTTAGTACACTCAAAAAATCAAATGACACCTGAACTTATCGAGATGGTTTCATGGGTTTTAACTGAATGTTCTAAAATTGCAAAAACTATTATTATTATTGGTAACCATGATTTTTTAGAAAATAATTCGCAAAGATTGGATGCGTTAACACCAATTGTTGATTCACTACAAAATGAAAATATTGTATATTATAAAAACAGAGGTACGTATGAAGATTCAAATGTTGAATGGGTGGTTTATTCGCTTATGGAGCATAACTTACCACCAGAAATTCCTCAAACAGATAGGGTTAAAATTGGTTTATTTCACGGACCTATTATTGGTTTATCTACTGATATCGGATATAAATTTGAGAGTGGTTTTGATTCATCTAAATTCGATGGTGTCGACTTGGTTTTATGTGGGGATATACATAAGCGACAAGTATTTGATATACCCAATAAAAAGAAAGCTTACATGGTTGGGTCTACAATCCAACAAAATTATGGGGAAACAATAAGAAAACATGGGTTTGGTATTTATGATATTAATAAAGACACTTACGAATTTGTTGACTTGGAAAACCCAAGACCATTTCTTTCATTTAAAATGAAATCATTTGACGATATTATCAACGGAACCGAAAAACTATCCAACGCCTAACAATGTATTCAGTCGAAGTTAAAAACAATAAAGAGATTTATGAGTTCTGTATGGTCAATGGTATCACAGACATTAATAAGTTCATTCAAGATTGTTTTAAACAAGGATTTGATATTAAAAAATACGGACTTTTAGGTGGGGAAGTAAGTGGGGAAGTTACTGTGGAAGTCATCAAAGAGGTTGAAAGAATTGTTGAAGTTATCAAAGAAGTGCCCGTTGAAAAGGTCGTTGAGGTGATTAAAGAAGTTCCCGTTGAGAAAGTTGTCATCAAAGAGGTTGTGAAAGAAGTACCCGTTGAGAAGGTGGTTGAAAAAGAAGTCTACATCACCGATGACGAACAAGTCAAGGAACTTGGTGGTAAAGTTGACAAGTTAGTTGAGGAAAAAAATGAACTCGTGTTAAAAATACACAAGTTGGAAAATGAAATGTCTAAAAGTGATTTAGAACTAGATGAACTTAGACAAAAAATTTCCATTAAAGAAGATGAAATTAAGTCAATTAAGCGAGAATTTTCCACTATAACCACTGAAAATGAAAATATTTTCCAAAATGAAATGTCTAAAAAGGTTGAAGAACTAGATGAACTTAGACAAACTTTAGATGAACTTAAGTCTAAACCTGAGGTTCATGTTGATAATAATAAAGTAAATATGTTACAAGAAACTTTACAGAATCTTAGAAAAGAATTATTATTAAAAAATAAAAAAATAAACGAACTTGAGGATAAAATAACACAATTTGGTAGTCAAACACAAAATATTGGGGCGGCTTATCTAAAAGGTTCAAACTTAACACAAAATTTATAATATGAATATTTTAATTTGGTTATTAATATCGTATGGAATGTCTAACATTCTTGTTTACGGGTCCATTTTTAATGGACTAAGGAGCTTCTTCAAAAGATGGGGAAGTAATCAATACGCACCATTCAACGGGGTCGGTCAGTTTATTTCTGACTTATTGGGTTGTATGATGTGTACTAGTACTTGGGTAGGATTCTTCTTGTCATTAGCTTTTATGTCACCATCAAACACCATAATCGGAACTTCACCGTTTATATCTTGGTTTTTTGACGGAATGTTAGCGTCAGGATTTGTATGGGCGTTTAACGCGATGGTTGAATGGTTCGAAGAAAACCGACCATCATGAAAAATTTTCTAAAGTATACTGTAGTATGGATTAGTCAGAACTTATCAATACCATTTTGGATGGTGGGTCACGTTCACTTAATGACAACCGTCTATCAAGATATTCATGAAATTATAATGTCTTTCGGTATGAACTTGATTGTTGCCGCGGGATTTATTATTGATTATAGAGAACAAAATAAAAAAGAAAAAAATGGGAAAAAAAGCAAAAGAACACAGAAAAAAAGTCGCGGCTAGAAATCAAAGAATTAAGGCTGACCAAAAGAAAATGCAAAAAGTTTATCAGGAAATGTTTGAAAAACAAATGAATAAATTACAAGAACAATTTGGGGATGATTTAAATGTTAATGTTAATGGAGAATCAGTTCCTTTTGAAGTAATTACACCTGAAGACACACCAACCACTGAAGAATAATAATGGATTTGTTTAATCCGCCAATAGAATACAATTACGAAATAATGATAAAAGATTTGGATATTACTAAGTTTGAAAATCCCTACGTACAAGTGGTATGGGAAGATAGTGCGGAAAACTTCACACAAGAGAAGATTAAAAGTGTTCGTCACTACTTCCAAAAAAAATACCAAACAACAAATGTAAATGTTATCACTAAGACCAAAGTCAGTGAGGACACCACCCACAACGTAGATATATCATTCAACATTTTGGATGAGAACTACCAAATTGAGTTGGTGAAATCATATTTGGAAACTAAGGGTAAAGAGGAGTACTTAGATAAAATCCTTGAATTAAATTCTGTTGTTGATAATAAACTAATCTTATCTCAGACTGAGGCAACTCCATTTAAACGATGGTTTATTAAGAATATCGAGTTTTCAAACTTCCTTTCTTATGGTGAGAACCAAAAGATTGATTTTGAAAAGTGTGATGGTATTAGTGTTGTCGAATCGAATCCACCTAACTTTGGTGGTAAGACGGTTCTGAGCGTTGACCTTTTATTGTTTTTGTTCTTTAATGAAACAACAAAGACATCCAAAGCCGAAGAAGTGTTCAACAGATTTACAGACAAAAATCACGTAAAGGTTAAAGGCGAAATCATTATTGATGGTGATGAGTATATCATCGTCCGTAATATTGAACGCAAGAAATCTAAGAGTGGTGATTGGAATGTAAAAACTGAATTGGACTTCTTTAAGAAATTAGCTGACGGTAGTCTTTTAAACTTCACTGGTGAACAAAGACGTGAGACCGAAGCTTTCATCAAAACTTCTATTGGTTCCAAAGAGGACTTCTTAATGACAATTCTAACCACCGCCACCAACCTTGAGGACTTAATTGACTCAAAACCTACGGCTCGTGGTCAGGTATTGTCTCGTTTCATGGGGTTAGACTTCTTGAAACGTAAGGAAGATGCCGCTAAGGAAATCTATAGTGAGTTCTCAAAGACGATGATGTCCAACGTATATAATAGTGAACAATTAAAGACCGATATTGAAACATATAAAGGTCAGATTGTTGACTTAAATAATGGTATTGAGGAATTTAAAAAATCGTTGATTGAGACTGGTGAAAAAATCGCAAAGGGTCAAGACTATCGTGACAACTTACTGAAGGGTAAGCACAACATTGATAGAGAGATTAGTTTATTGTCCCCAACTAAACTTCAAGAGGACATCAATGGTTTGGATTTAGATAAGAGAAAGGTCGTTTCTCAATTGAACGAGGTTAAAGTTGTTGAACCATCTTCATTCTATCACGAAGACAAACACGATGAGGTTAAGGAGGAGATTAACGTACTTTTAAAAGAAGTGATACGTATTGATACGGAAATATCCGCAATTAATACGTTAAAGTCGTCTGTTGAGGGTGGAATCAAATGTGAACACTGTGGTATTGAGTTAATGAACGCGGCAATCACCAACGCCAAAATTGCGGAACTTGATGGATTAATCACGAAAAAAACCCAAAAAGATGGGTTAATGCAGGATTTAACCCGCAAAGAACAAAGTTTCGTACAACTTAAGAAAGAGTTTGATGAGTATGAAAAAAACAAACTTATCAAAGATAAGTATGAAGTTAGTATTGAAAGTATTGACCTTAAGATTGAAGGATTGAAAGTTAAACTTGAACGATATAACGAGGTTCAGGACAAGATTGCTGAGAACAATAAGATTGATACTATGTTGATTAAGGCGGGTAGTAGACTTGAAGAACTCGAAAGAGAAAAAGTCCAAACCCAACGAAATATTGACAACAACACTTATCAGATTAAGTCTCTAACTGAAAAGATTGAAACTAACAAAAACCTCATCATCAAAATTGCTGAGGAGGCTGAGAAAGAAAAGTATTACAAAGTGTTTTTGGAGATTTATGGTAAGAACGGTATTTCAAAATTAATCATGAAGACAATGATGCCATTAATCAATAGTGAGTTACAACGACTACTTGAAGATAGTTCACATTTCAGACTTGAGATTAGAATTAATGAAAAGAATGAAGTTGAGTTCCTAATGATTGATAACAACACTCAGGTTGAGAAGTTAATGTCGTCAGGTTCAGGTTACGAAAGAACAATCGCATCACTAGCGTTGAGAGCGGTGTTGAGTAAGATATGTTCTTTACCAAAACCAAACATTATCGTTTTTGATGAGGTGTTCGGTAAGATTTCAAACGATAACTTGGAAATGGTTTCTGAATTCTTTACTAAGATTAAAGAATATTTTGAAAAGATTTTCGTTATTACTCATAATCCATTGGTAAACAACTGGGCAGATAATATAATCAAAATTAGAAAAGACGAAAACATTAGCTATGTTTCACAATAATTTTGGTAGTTATGAAAAAAGTTGTATCTTTGTATTAAGATTAAAAAAATAGGGTATGAATAGTTATATTTTTTTTGTTTTTGGGGAACATAATGACCAATCAAGTTTTATAAAAAACATTGCTGAAGAATTGTCTTACATTTCTAATTCTGAAAATGTTAAATACTATTATGGTGAAACTTCAGGAGTTTTTACATTCAAATCTTTAGAAACACTAAATGAAGTTAAAGAATTTTTAGATATTATATTTGGTGACACAAATCTAATTTATTTCCTGTTACCATATAATGATGACAAAATGTCAGTAAAATTACCAAAAGGTATTTTAGAACACTTATTTGATGTTAATAATAGTGAAACTATGTCAGGTCTTGAGACTATGGCACAAAACATGACTTTAGACGAACTACCCGAAATACCTAAAAATTTATTTCAAAGTATGAAAGATAAATATAATGATGGGGATTACGATGATGATGATGATGATGATGAATTAGAAAAACTAAAACAAAAACCAATAGAACCAAGTGTCGACGATATTTTAGATAAAATTAGCGACAAAGGAATTAAATCATTAACCGAACAAGAAAAGAAAATTTTAGACAAGTACTCAAAAACAATTTAAATATATGAAAGAAAAAAACTCAACAATTCCAATTAATCAAGACGAGATTCAACACTACCTTAAAGATATTCGTAGAATTAAAGTTATGACACCTGAAAGGGAGAAAGAATTGGCTAAAATGATTAATTCGGGTAATTTAACTCAGTTTGAACGAGATAAAATCAATAAAGAGATTTTAGAAGGTAACTTAAGATTTGTTATTACAGTTGCAAAACAATATCAAAATCAAGGATTAGATTTTCCTGATTTGATTGCTGAGGGTAATTTAGGGTTAATGAAGGCAATTCAAAATTTTGATTGGGGTAAAAACCTTCGGTTTATTTCTTATGCGGTTTGGTGGGTTAAACAATCAATTTTGCAGTCATTGAATGATAATGCTAGAACTATTCGACTACCTGTTAATGTAGTTCAGGACCTACATAGAGCTAAAAAAGAGGTTGAAAATACTGGTGGTACTTTGGATGATAAATTTTTAATTTTACCATCAATGATTGACTTAGATATGAATATCAATGAAGATGGTGATACTTTAATTGATGTTATTAAGAACCCTGACGCTGAAATGCCTGATGAGGTCTTTAATTCCAAAGATATGTTAAAGTCACAACTATTTAATCTATTAGAGGCGTTAGATGAACGTGAAAAATGTATTATTGAAGATTATTTTGGATTAAGTGGCACACCAAGGACACTAGAAGATATCGGCGGTGATTTTAATCTAACTAAAGAAAGAGTTCGTCAAATTAAAGAAAAAGCTCTAAGAAAGTTGAGGAACGACTCATCTATATTGTTTGAGTATATGTAACAAAATACAAAAACCTTCTATTTATTATAATAGAAGGTTTTTTACTTTTATATAAAAAAAAACAAAGTTATGGAAGCATTTTTAAAATTTATTGATAATTGGGGTGTTAGAATTATGACATTCTTAGTTTTAATTATTTTCTTGAAAACTTGTTCTACAAATAGTAGAATAGAAAAAGTTCAAGACAAGATAGAATCTACTAATAGTAGGATAGATTCATTACAAACTCAAATTAAAAAAGAAATTAAGATTGAAGGATTGAAGTCGGAAAAAAGAATGATTCAGGCTACTGACAGAAAAATGATGGATGTTAATCGTCAATCTGAAATTGATAAGGAAATTTCTATCATTGAAAGACAATGAAGACTCTAAATTGGATAAAAAATAATCCAAACAGAGCTATGTTTTTGGTACCCATATTATTGGTCGCGGGTATCTCAATATCACACGTAGTTTCTTGGTATGATATTGCTAACCCAATAACTTGGGCTATATATCTATCTATAGCAATTGAAGTTGGAGCAATGACCGCACTTGTAGCGGCGACTAATAGAATTAAAGGTGGAGTATGGTTCATGTTCGGTTTAGTTACATTCATTCAAATGATTGGTAACATATTTTATTCTTTTAAAGAAATTGATTCTAATGGTGAATTATTTAAATCTTGGGTAGAACTAACTGGCCCTGTGTGGGAAAATTTAGGTTCAGACATTGATGATGTTATCTCATTAAAAAGATGGTTAGCGTTTTTAGAAGGCGGTTTACTACCTATAATATCATTAACTTCATTACATTTTTTTATAAAATATAAAGATAACGATGAGGTTAGTACACATGATGGTGTTGTTGAAGTAGAAAAGATAGTTGAGGTACCTGTAGAAAAGATAGTTGAGGTACCTGTAGAAAAGATAGTTGAGGTACCTGTAGAAAAGATAGTTGAGGTACCTGTAGAAAAAATAGTTGAGGTACCTGTAGAAAAAATTGTTGAAATAGAAAAGATAGTTGAGGTACCTGTAGAAAAGATAGTTGAGGTACCAGTTTATGAAACAACCACAACTACAACAACTGATGACGGTATTAAAAGATTGAGTTATGTAAAATCATAATTACCTGATAAAATCTATATCCATTAATTAATGGTTGACATTGTAAAATACGGAGAATTTAAACCATCAGGTAAGCAAAAGAAAAAAAATCAAATTATATTAACCCACACCTCAAGAGAAAAATTACAATATCTCGCATCATTAAAATACAGGTATAATGGGGAATATAATAAAATACCTAATTATTTGGTTACTAGAGATGGGTTAGTGTTACAACTATTAGGTAACACAGAACACACAAATTACTTTAAAGAACCTAATATTAATAGGAACTCCATTATAATTGCTTTAGAAAATTTAGGTTGGTTACAAAAAGAACCACTAAAAGATTATTACGTTAACTGGATTGGTGATATTTATAAAGGTAAAGTGTTTGAAAAAAAGTGGCGTGAGTATTACTTTTGGCAACCTTATACAGAAATTCAGGTTAAAAAAACCGAAGAATTATGTTTAATGTTGTTTGAGGAGACTAAAATAAAACCACAGTTAATCAGACATAATACTAAAATAAATGGAATAGAAAAATATGAAGGTGTGGTTAGTAGAAGTAATTTTGATACAATTTTTACTGATGTTAATCCATCATTTAACTTTAATGAATTTTTAAAAAATATAGAAGATGAACAACTCACATGATGAAATTAAAAAATTGTTAAGTGCATCTAGAAAAATGTTAACTAGTTCAGTTATGGCTGAAGATTATAGGAACATTAAAAGTCAATATGGTTTATTGATTGAGCAAGGTGTTGATTTAACTAATGATAATGTAACAAAAAAAGTTAACATAACTAAATCTGTTGAAGACACTATTGAGGATGAAACAGAATCAAATGATGATAAAAAACAAGGTTATAGAATATCTGGTGGGGTTTTAGTCTTACATGGTAAAGACCAAACAGAATTAGAGTTAACCACTGATGAAAAATTAGCGTTTCAGGAGACGATGGATGAGTTTGTTGAGGAAGTTTCTGATTTAGTGGACTTTAATAATTTAAATGTATACCCAAATAATGTTGAGTGGTCAGGTAAAATAATAGATTTTGATGTTGAATTCTTTTACTCTATTGGTGAAGACAATGGTATCTACATTAATGGTGATATGATTAAAACTGATGAAAAGTTTTTAGAAATGGTTGAAAAACTTAAAAGTTATTATGAAAAGTTTAAATCAAAATGGGCTAAAATTTTAGCATCACGCAAAAAAACTAAAAATGTTGAAGATTAATTATTATGAAAATAACTAAAGAGTTTATATTATTACTAATCGTTACAATTTTATTAATAGTTAATTTATTTAATTTAAATTCAGTTAACACAAATGTTAAAAATTATGAAAGTAAAATAAAAAAAGTTCAGATTGAAATTGACTCATTAGATAAAATTAATACTAGAATCTATAAAAAAATTGATAGTGTAAACGCTGAGGTTAATTATATAACTAATAAAATTGAAAAAGTTGATAAAACAATAACAATAGTTAAAAATAATACAAATGAAAAAATTAATAATGTTAACAATTTTGGCCTTAACGAGCTTGAATTGTTTTTCGCAAACAGATACGGTAAGAATTAAAACTGATACCACAAAAGTGGTTTTAAGTCAAGATGTTGCCAAACAAGTCGTTAAAGATTTAATTAGGTTGGATGGGTGCGAGGAAGAATTAAAGTTAACTCAAGATAAAGTAGAACTATTAAAAGAAAGAGAGTCTGAAAAAGATAGTATCATTCAATTACTAACTATGAAAGATAGTAACAGCCAAAGTATCATTTTAATGAAAAATGAACAATTAGAAATTTCTAAAGAATTAACAGAAAGCCTATCCAAAGAACTGAAGAAAAAGAAAACTGAAAATTTTTTATATAAAATAGGTTCTTTTATTGGAATAATATCAACAACAATATTAATCATAACATGGCCTTAACAGATACTGATAAAAGACAGATTGAAACTATTGTTAGAAAAGAAATCAAAGATTTCCTTGGCTCACAAACTATGAGACAACACGAACAAAAAATGGTGGAATTAATCGCTCAAGAAATAAAGAGAGGTAAATTAAATGGTGATATTAAAGACATAACCATAAAAGTTTTCCGAGAGTTTTATAATTTTATGTGGACTCAAAGAAGTTATTGGGAACCAAGATTGAAAAATGCGTAAATTAATTGAAAATAATATGTCAGACAAAATAAAAAATGCATTCTCTAATGAAATGAGTAATAGTGGTGCGTTAAGTAGAGGTTCTGACGCGGTAATGGCGGCAAACGACATGGTTAGAGCCATATCCTCAACAAATGAAGAGGAAGATAATGAACAAATAATTAGAAAACCTTTTAAAAAAATGAAAACTGACAAATTGATTGGTAAAAAAAATATGAAAAAACCTATAGGTAAAATCACTATGATGAGGCCTATAATGGGTGAAAACGAGGAGACCAATGAAAAATGGAGTGAAAAATATAAAAATAGTATTGATTGTAACAATCCAAAAGGATTTAGTCAAAAAGCTCATTGTCAGGGTAAAAAGAAAAAAACAGAACCTAAAGAAGCGACTGGCTCAGGTGCTGCTGGTGGATTTGAATCACCTTTATTCTCAGAACCAAAAAGAATGGATAGTATGTTTAAAGATGAACAACCAAAGAAAAAAGTTAAAGGTGGGTTTGTTTATGAGGAATCTTTAAAAGGTGGTAAAGCGGACAACCTATCTATTGAGGATATTGCTAAAAAACATGTTGGTAAAGAAAAAAATGAGTCAACTAGAAGAGAAAAAGTTGATAAAATGATTTTACAATTAAAAAAACAATTAACTAAAGGTATTAAAACTGAAATGGAACACACCAAAAGTAGAAGTAAGGCTAAAGAAATTGCCATGGACCATCTATCAGAAACCCCAAATTACTATGATAAGTTAAAAAAAGTTGAAACTAAAGAAGCGACAACTTCATCATCTTCAGGGCAATACTCAACACCCAAAATGTGGGCCAAATCAACAAATAAAAAAGATTGGAGAGGTGCGTCAAAACCTTTAATACCTGGCGGCAAATTCGTCCAAGTTAAGAAAAAGTGTAAAAAATTTCCATATTGTAATCAGGGAGATATTAAATCATTAAAAATATTTGAAAACGAAACAGTCAGAAAAGTTATAACCAAGGTAAGTAAGGAACATAACATAAGCGAAAATGTTATTAAAACAATTCTGTCTTATGAATATGAAAAAATTAAAAACAATAAATAAACTGAAATATTTGGATATTTATAAATAAAAATCAAAATGAAAAAATTGAATCAGACTTATATAGATAATTTAATCGGTAAGGTTATCAATGAGACTATTGAAGAAAAAGCCGACAACTTAGCTAAACGTATTAAAGATATGGAACATAAAGAACGTGGTCATCGTAGAAGTGTTGCTAAAATGAGTGATGAAGAAATTGAAGCATTAATGAGTTCTGATTTATTAGATGATAGTGATATTGAAATTGAAACTGATTGGACCCAATTAGAAGAAGGTGAAACATGTGAACAATGTGGGAAACCAATGGCTATGGAAGGTGAAGTGTACGAAGAAGGTGAAACTTGTGAATGTGGTAATATGTACGAATCAGATATGGTTGGTGATTTAGAAAATCCAGGGTCATCATTTGATTATGTTGAAGAAGATAATACTGAAGATGAAACTGATTTAGAACTTTTAGGTGCGGACGACGATGGTGACCCATTAGATAGGGTTAATAGATTTTGTGATAGTAAAAGCGATGAATACAATGAAGAGTCTTGTAAGTACCATAAAAAACTTAGTCGTGAAATAACAGAAAAACTTCATGGTGGTCAAAGAAAATTAGATAAAAATCGTAATGGTAGAATAGATTCTGAAGATTTTAAGATGTTAAGAAAACGTGAAGAGAAAGAAGGTAACGCGTTCACAGGGGCTTTGGCTAAGGCAAAGGCTAGTGGTGAAGACGAGTTCCAAGTTGACGGTAAAAAATATGACGTTACAGAATCGGATAAAAAGTGGATTCAAGATATTGACATGAAAAAAGGTGGATTAAAATCTTTTTGTAATGGAAAAGTAACTTGTGATTGTGTTGAAAAAGCTATGAAAAGTAAAAAACATAAAAAACAAGCTCAGTTATATCTAAACATGAATTCTGATAAGTGTAAAGACTTACAAGAATCTAAAAAACACAATAACTTAAGATTAAGTGAAGAACAAATTATTGATTTAATTGAAAAAATCATAAAAGAAGAAAAAGAAGTTAGAAATAACATAAAAATGGGAAATCCTAAGGGTCTTGAAAAATATAAACAAGTTCACGCTAAAGATGGTAAAGAAAATGATGACTATTTAAAATCTGTTGTTAAAAAAATGAAAGACTATCTTAAAGACGGTTCTATGGGTGATTATGATATGAATCCTGACATCTTCCCAAAAGGTAATGGTGAATTAGGTAAAATGAAGAAGAAAGCATATATACCATCAGGAGCTGTTGAAGATTATATTGATAACTTTACTGCGGCTGGTTTAGAAAACTTAGATTATGACGGTATAAACCCAAATGAAGAATGGGTAACAGCAAACATTGAAGGGTCGTCTAAAACAGGAAATAACCCTGATTGGGCAAACACTGGTAAATCAGACGTTAATAAAAAACGTAATAAAATTAGAAAAGATAATTTATTAGCTAAAATTAAAAGAAAGGCTTACAATAAAGCCCCTCAACCTGTTATTAACGACAACGCTGGTGAGGACGAAGGTAGTAAAATCATGACTAAGTTAGAGTCAATTGAACCTAAAGGTGGTAAGAAGTTAAATGAGGAGTTTGACAGAATGAAGTCTTTAATAGGTTACAATCAAAAGACACAATAATTTACAATAAAATATTATCAATTATAATTTCTCCATAGACCAAATCTATGGAGAATTTTTTTAATTATATAACCAAACCTTTAAATCCTGAGGATGTTGATATATGGTTTAGGGTTAATAACATTATACCTGAAAAACTGGAATTGTTTTCAGATTTTTCACATTCATTAAATATAATTGTTGTACAGACTTATTTAGGTGAAAATAACATGCCTAATGAGACTAAAATAAATATGAGTGATGAGGATAATAAAAAACACTTTGAATGGTGTTGGAATAAGGTGATTGATAATTTCAAAAAAGAAGACATCACTTTTAAACCTAAAGGTGAACATTATGAATATTTTGAATCTTTTTTTAATAATATATTTTACAATCAAAAAGAACAAAATGTTAGAAACTCTATCGGTAATTTTTTTAACGATTTATTTGATGTTAAAAAACCATTCACTAAATCTGATTTAGATATGATATCCACAGTATATAAAGTTTTAGACAGAAGTCTTAAAATTTAAAAAATCCTTTATAGTGTTTACTATAACCCAAAAAAAATTATGTTTAACATTAAAGATAAATCAATAAAAAAGAAAAATGGAAACTTTAGAAAAAATCAAAACAATGACTGAAGAATTATCGGTTGATGCAACAAAATTCTTCAAAGGAAACAAAAGTGCGGGTACTAGAGCTAGAAAAACTGCACAGGAGTTGAAAGCGTTACTACAACAATTAAGAGGTGAAATTCTTGAGGAGAAAAAAACAAATAACTAATGTATAGTATTGAAAGTATATATTTATTTGTCTTTATATTTTCATTATTAAATGTTTGTAGAACATTTTTTAGGTTTATAAGTGCCCTATTACAAAACCCTCCCACAAGATTAGTTCTTAATGGGAGGGAACTTATATTTTTTGGTTTATCATTATCATATATTATAACCTATATAATTAAAGTTTAAAATGAGTTTATATAAAGAATTTTCCGAATTATTACCTTACATACAATCAGTAAGAAAAATAAAAAATTATTTAAGTTTTGACATTGCGTTCCCAACAACTTGGAAGTTACCTAAAAAGTACATTGTTGAAGATAAAATTGTTGAACAAGAGTCAACGTTACAAAACCATAGAATGTTTTCTTTTGTTAGTGAGATTGAAGAAAAAGAAATCGAATTAACATCATCCAATATTAAAGGAATTATAAAATATAATTTAGAAAGAGAAGAGAAAGAAAAACTATTCCAAAATAAAGTTGAGGAGTTAAAATCAATTTTTGAAAAACAAAATTTAACAAAACTAAAAGGTCTACAATTTGAAATAAAAGATAGTAAAATAAAATTAGATGACAGAGAAGACGAACTTGAAGGAATTAGAATGGTTGGAGAAGGAGAAGATTAAAGACAAAATACAGTTAGAACGAGAAAAAGAAGATTTTATTAAACAAATAAAACAATTCAAAAAAGAAGAAATCTTACCTAAACAACCTGAAAAAATATCATTATGGAAGAGAATCAAAAAAGTATTGATGGGATAATTGAAAAATTAGCTTTAATTACTGACGGTATAGACCAACTATTCCCTACATCAAAAACCGCCGTGGCAATTGAATTAGGCGTTGATGATTTTAAAAAAGTTCAGAGTAATTTTAGAACTATCGACCATCACCACAAACAATTTGCAATTGAAATATCAAACACTAGATTTATGTTTTTGATGGATGAGTCGTTGACTGACGAACAAGGTAAGACTTTGAAAAGCCTTTCTCAGAAAGAAGTTGGTAAAGATACTTCCTCTGCTGAGTAGTATAATCTTTAACAAACATACAATCAGACCTACCCAACTCCATAAAATAGTTTGATAGTGAATCCAAAAATCTGGACGAGTCATCATTATTTTTCAACGTAAATAGATTAAATTGGTCGTCATTTTGTACAATAACCTTATTATTTAGTTTTGAGATAAGTTTAAAACCTATAGGGTCTAAATAAGTTTTGATAAACTCAGAGACTGAAATTTTTTTAGAATTACTGTAATCAAGAATATATTCTTCCTCGTTATACCCTTCAATTTTAATGATTGTGTAATCACTATCGTCCAATTCAATTTTGACCTGTCTACCAAATTCGTCTTTTAAAAACATAGGTAGTAACGTTCCCGAAGTCCTCTCTAATAAAGCTATTTCAAATTTAGATTTAAAGCCATTTTCGTATTCTTTATTAAACACGACTTGATTACTTTGATTAACCAATCTATCAAAAAATTCTTTGGCTCTTTTATGAGTTTTAAATTTGTTGATTATTTTCTTTTTTGTTTTATTTTTAAAAAGAACTATGAGAAATCTTTCTTTAGTTTCCATTACTAAAATATAATATAATCTATATCTAAATAAATATTGATGAGTAATCAGAATAATTTTTATAATATACTTGGGGTCAGCGAATCGGCGACACAAGATGAAATTAAAAAAGCTTATAGAAAATTGGCGGTTGAACATCATCCTGATAAAGGAGGTTCTGAAGATAAATTTAAACAAATATCTGAGGCTTATGACACTTTAAGTAATGATGATAAAAAAAGACAATACGACGCCAGAAGAAATAACCCATTCGCATCCTCAGGATTTAATCCATTCGAAGATTTATTTAATGGAGGATATTCACAAAGAAAACGAGCAGTACCTGATAAAATAATTGAAATTATTGTTGGTGCGGTTGATTCATTTTTGGGTGGTGATAGAATTATCACGTATGATAGAGAACATCAGTGTAATGGGTGTAATGGTGGTGGTGGTGATAGAGTGACTTGTCAAGTTTGTAATGGACAGGGATTTACAATTCATAAAATAGGTGGTAGTATGTTTAATCAAGTTGTTAGACAGGCTTGTAATAATTGTAGAGGTGCTGGTTATGTTTATACAAAGACTTGTGGTACTTGTCATGGTAAAACAACAAAAACAATGACAGAAACGATTAAAATTAAATTACCTCATGGAATTGATGACGGTCAATTCTTGAAATTACAAGGTAAAGGTGATTACCATGACGGCATGTACGGTAATTTAGTAATTAGAGTTAGGACAACTCAACAAAATAACTTTGAAAAGATTGGTGATGATTTAGTATATAACGCTTACTTTAGTAAAGAAGATTTGGAAAAAGATGATGTCGAAATACCACACCCACAAGGTAGTATATCAGTAAAACTACCAAAAACTTTTGACACGTCTAAACCCTTACGAGTCAAGGGTAAAGGGTACTCCAATATTGGGGATTTGTTTGTTAAATTGTTTGTTAGATTTGATAGACCTTAATTAAAATAAGGCTGATAGTTCTTTAATTAGTTTTATTGTACCATATACGGCTGCAAATAAAACATAAAAAGAAAGGACTATCATAGACCAATGAGTTGTTGTAAATTTTTTACAAGTTTTACAATTTTTCTTTTCTGTAGTTTCCATAATAACTTTTTATTTAAATATATACTAAAACTAATATAATGTAAAATATTGTGTCATGTTAACATAAGGTTATTTTATGGTTATCATATTTTTTTATTGATGTTTAATTGAATTTCATATCTATATATTGTTAAAAAATATATTATGAAAAAAATTTTAGTTCTTTTTGCATCGTCAGTATTAATGATGTTTAGCTCTTGTGATAAAGAGATAATTACCCCTAACAATAAAACCTATATTATCAGTGAAACTGTTATTAATGGTGTAACCTATAATAAGGTTGAGGGTACCATCAATGAAAATTTAACATTTAGTTCAGATAAAAATTGGTTGTTATCTGGTGGTGTTTTTATTGATGATAACACAAAATTAACCATAAACGGTGGTCAAACAATTTATGCTGATATAAATGTAACCACGTTTTTATCTATCAAGCAAGGTGGTAAAATTATGGCTGAAGGTTCTAACACTAATCCTATTGTTTTCACGCCCTTAAAAGATAACCCAACATACGGTGATTGGGGAGGTATTATCATAAATGGTAAGGCTAAATTAAATACTGGGTTAACCGCAGAGGGTGAAGGTGGTACAGGTATTTACGGTGGTAATAATGACGAAGATAATTCAGGTGTTTTAAGATATGTTAGAGTTGAATATGCAGGTAAAATATTAGGTACAGATAATGAATTAAATGGATTCTCATTTAATGGTGTTGGTTCGGGTACCGTCGTTGAATATATCCAAGCGTATAAAGGCTCTGATGATGGTATTGAATTTTTTGGTGGAACTGTGAATGTAAGATATGCGGTTTCAACACATAACCAAGATGACGCATTCGATTGGACTCATGGTTGGAGAGGAAAAGGACAATACTGGTACGTTCAACAAGGTGTTGACGGTGGAGATAGAGGTATCGAAGCTGATAACAACTCTGATGATAATACATTAGCGCCATATTCAAATCCAACATTGGCTAACATCACATTAAATGGTGTTGATGATGGGGATGGGTTGAATACTGGTATGAGATTAAGAGAAGGTACTAAAGGTCAAATCTATTACGCATATGTTACAGGTTTCCCAAAGTACGGAGTTCGTGTATCGGAAGAAACATCATTGAACCACGTAGTTAATGGTGAGTTGTTTGTAGCTAACTCTACAATTACTGGTAACGGTACAAATTTTAAAGATTGTTCTTCATTTGATGGGTTGATAATGACATTGAATGATGGTTGGTTTATACCTGATACAACAATTGGTTCAGGAAGTGAATGGATGAATGGCTGGACACGATGATTAAAAAACTTTTATATATGGTGGTGTGTGTATTATTCACACACACCACATTAGCCCAAACATTAACAGGTAAGGTAGTGGATGAAACAAATCAACCACTACCTTACGTTCATGTTAAATCAGAACAAGGTAATACTTTAACTAATTATAATGGTGAATACGGTCTTAATATTACTGATAGTTGTACGATAACATTTAGTTTTATTGGTTTTAAAAAACAAACAATCAAAACTGGTAAAGGTGTATTAAATGTTGTAATGGTTACTGAAGCCCAAACAATTGGGGAAGTTACTGTTAAAAGTAAAAAAAATAATGCAAGTGAAACTGTATTATTACTCGAAAGAAAAAAACTTGTGGGTATCGAATCTTCAATTGGGGGGATGGAGATGTCAAAAAAAGGAATCTCAAACGCTGAGGACGGGTTAAAAAAGCTAACAAGTATAACCTTTTCAAATAGCAGATTAAATGTTAGAGGTTTAGACGATAGATATAATCAAATAACATTAAACGGTATCCCAATCCCGTCAAATAATTCCGATAGAAAAAACATTGACTTATCAATATTACCTTTAAGTGTTATTGATAATATTAAAGTTAAAAAAACATACTCCTCAGAACAATGGAGTAATGTCGCTGGAGCACAAATAAACATTACCACACCTAATGTTAGAAAACATTTCACGGTTAATTATAAAGGTTCTTTTAATACTTTAACACCAACACCTAATAGTAGTTTAAACATTAGTTTTGGTAATAATAAATTAAAAAAGTTCGGACTTTTAGTTAATTTTAATTTAAACCAAGATAATCAAAACACTAATGGTGTTATTAGATTGGCCAATAAACAAGGGAATAGTATTTTAGATTATAATTTTACTGAAAAACTTCAACAACTTACACCATCAGCGATAATGGTTTTAGATTTTAATCATAAAGATTTAGAAGTTAGTAACACTACATTATTTATTAATCAAAACTCAAAATCTTATAGAACAACTTTAGGTTCTCATTTTGATTATAATACTGATTTATTCACTATAAGAATTACACCAACAAACCATAATTTATTTACAGAACAAATTAAATTTGAATTAAAAAAAGATAAATTTGAAATCCGTGGTATTGGTGGACTATCATTGGTCAATAGTGGTGAAAACGGTAGAAACCAATTTGTTTACCTATATGATGGTAATTATCAATTCAATAACGTTGATAAATTGGATAATCATTTCTTTTGGAGTCAGAATAAAGAAAGTCGTATTAATTTAGGTTTGACTGGTAAATACCATATAAGAAAAACATTACACGAATTTGGTTATTCCTATATGATTACCAATAACTACTTTAATTATCAACAGGAGTATTACGACTTATTAGGTGTTAATAATGAAAACGTTAGTGTTGACCCTAACAACCCGTTCATGTTCATTAATGGTGAAAATAGTGAAAGTTTTTGGGTTAATAATCCTGCTTCAGAAGTTAATGGGGTGATTAGAAATCATAGTGGGTATTATAAAAGTGATTTTAATAATGATAAAATAGATTTAAGTTTTGGGTCTAGATTTGAAAAAATATATCAATTAGTTGAATATAAAGACCAGTTATCACCTGTATTCACAAAATATAGTATATTGGATAATTTTGAAATATTACCTTATTTGAATGTAAAATATAAAATTACAAATAAATTGCAATTAAGAGGTAGTGGTGCGGTTACAACAATAAGACCTAGATTTCGTGAAATGACTCCGTTCATATATACCGAGGTGTTTGCGGGTTCAAAAATACAAGGTAATCCTAATTTAATAAATTCTACCGTATATAATGGAGATTTAAATTTAGAATTTTATCCATCTAAAACTGAGATAGTTAGTTTTACTATGTACTATAAATTAATAAAGAATCCTATTGAAAAAGTTAATGTTGCTACGGCAAGTGGTCGATTAGAGACGTATCAAAATAGTTTACAATCTATGGTATATGGAGGTGAATTCGATTTTAAAAAAAGTATTAAGAATTTTAAATTTGATTTTAATTCATCTTACCTATATTCAAATATTACTACATCAGAAAACACTTCATCATCTGTCGTTGTTACTAATATTAACAGACCATTACAAGGGTCATCAAAATTTATGACTAATTTTGATGTATTTTACATGATTAATAAAAATAATAATATTGGTATAGTTTATAATTATGTTGGTACTAAGTTAAACTCTGTTGGTGTATTTGGATTGGGGGATATTTACCAAACACCACAACATTTTGTGAATATGGTTTATAATATTAATAAAGATAAATTTGTAATGTCTTTTAGAATTAACAATTTATTTAACACTGAATACAAACTACAACAAATGACCGATATTGGACTAATTACAACTAATAGTTATAGAACAGGTCAAGAATTTTCGGTTAGATTTGGATATAAATTATAAAATCCATTTGCCTTTTACCTTTTTTTTTCTTATACTTAAACAAAATCATTTTTTATGTTGAGTTATATAGGAGGTAAAAGTAAAATTGGTAAGTGGATTGTTCCGCATTACCCTACAGATATGGAAACGTATGTTGAGACATTCGGAGGAATGTTCTGGTGTTTCTTTAATATGGATTTGTCAAAATACCCTAACCTAAAGAGGGTGGTTTACAATGACTTCAATCCGTTGAATTACAATTTATTTATGTGTTTACAGAATCCTGACGTTTTGTTAAACGCGGTAAACCGTATTCCGTGTCAAGAACGAGATGTTGAGGTCACTCCACCTATTTACAAAGAACAATTCAAAGAGTTTCAGTCTGAGTTATATGGTGAGGGATTCACAATCAATTACCCCGATTATGATGTTGCGGCTAAGTATGCTTACATCCTAACACAGGTATTCAGTGGGTCTAAACCTGAGACATCTAACTTTATTGACCTTAAAGGTAAGTACAAATCAAAGTATCTTACATTCCGAGACAAACTTTCTAAACCTGACTGGCTTGACCATTTCAAAAAGATTTCTCATTTTAGACTTGGTGACTTTGCAAATGTGATTCAGGAGTTCGATAGTCCAACAACATACTTCTATTTGGACCCACCGTATTGGAAGACTGAAAACTATTACTCTAACCACGACTTTGACCGAGATGACCACGAAAGACTGGCAAACGTATTGAGGAAAATTAATGGTAAATTTAGTTTATCTTACTATGATTTTGAACTATTACATGAATGGTTTCCTGAAGACGAATATACTTGGGTTAAAAAAGAATTTGCTAAGGCGGCCGCAGCTAAAAAAGGTACCTCACAAAACATGGGTGAAGAGTTGTTGATTATGAATTATTAAAATTTGGATATTTTCGCTTTATTTGATATTTATTTAATAAAAACATAGAAATGAGATTTACTAACTTACTTTCAAAATTAATTGTTGAGCAATCACGATTCCAAGTATTATATGACAAATTAGTTAAGCCATCACCTAAAGCTAAACCTGAACCAGGTAAAAAGGCTAAAGGTATTATGGACTTTAATACCCTAAAAGAAATTATTTTCGCTGACCCTACAACCAAATCCCCTCAAGGTGTTGATGTTGAATCATTGAGTGTTCAGGATATGGAAAAAATTAAAGTTGGTAAGTATACTCAGTGGTTATTGAAAAATTTTGTGTCACCTAAATTAAATGTTGGTCCTGACGTTGACCCAAGTTCGCCTCAATATAAATCAGCACTTGCTGAGTTCCAACGTTTGTTTATGGAGGACTTATATAAGGTAACAGGTGACTTACAGAAATACGAAAGATTTAAGAACCGTTTACCTCAAGAGTTTAGAGATATTAACAAATTGACTCCTGAGACTCTTTACGACCAAGTTAAAGACTTTAGTTTAGAGAAAACAAAAGCAACTAAAGAAGAGAAGAAAGAAGCTTCTAAAACATACGAACATCCTGGTGCTGAAATTGTATTCCGTGGTAGTGATTGGACTGTGGCTCGTATTTCTGACCAAGGTCAATTAGGTAAGGATGCAGCTCAATTCTACGGTGGTTCATACCAAGAACCATCAAAAGGTGAAACAAGATGGTGTACATCATCACCTGGTTTATCTTACTTTAACGGATATATCAAAGACGGACCATTATATGTTATTATACCTAATACAGGTAAAAAATTTGAAACTGAGAAAGAATATGGTGATGTTTCAGGTCTACCAGCATTAAGATACCAATTCCATTTTCCATCTAATCAATACATGGACCCAAGAGACAGACAAATTAATTTAGTTGATTTCTTAAATAAAGAAGAAGAAGGGTTGAAAGAATATTTTAAGTTTGAATTTGCTAAAGGTTTAGTTAATAGAGGTGGTAAAAAGGTTGAAATTAATTACCCTGACAGTTCGGCAGGTAAATTTGTTGCTCTTTATGGGTTTGATGAATTATTTGAATCATTACCTGAAGATATTGAACACTTATTAATTAATAATAAATCAAAAGAAGATATTGCGTTAACTGTACCTGAAACTTTAGGTAGATTCAAAGATTTACAAGCGTTACTTTTCCAAAACATAGTTAAAAAATTACCCAATAGTATTGGTTCTTTACAAAATCTTAATTTCTTAGCTTTACCAAACAACAAAAATTTGGAGTCATTACCTGAAAGTATTGCGGATATTCCTGGATTAGCATTCATTAATTTGAAAGACACTAATCCTAATGTTAAAATACCTGAAAGATTGAGAGAAAAACTTTCAGATGAGGGTGGTGGTTTTTACTATGTGAACTAATTTTATTATTTTTAAAAAAAATAAGGTCATGAATGTTGATGTTGAAATATACCTTAACCAATTTAAAACATTTTTCGATAACAATCCTAACTCCCTAAAAGAACTTATAGGTGAAATAAATAAAGAACTTTTTTATAATAAAGTAAAAGAAGTTTGTTATTTAAATGATGAGAAGGGTGATGATGTGTCTTTAACTAGAACACAAATAATTGATATTGTTGTTAGTTTAATTGATGTGGTAAAAACTGATAATATTGAAACAAAAGTTAATGGTGTTTTTGAAAAGACAAAATTTGGTGATATTTGTATGAATTGATTTGGTACTTTAAAAAATTATACATATCTTTGTGTTATAATTAAAACAAATTAATATGATTTATACACCCGAATTGATTAAAGAAGTTGCACCATCAGTATTTGCAACATCACCTTCACCTAAGTTATCTAACCGATACGTATTTGTACCAACCAACGAGATTATGGAGAACTTCCAAATGGAAGGATGGAACTTGGCGTCTGTAAAACAGATGGGTCGCGGAAATCACGCACTACACGAACTTCGTTTCCGTAACGGTGAGTTACCTAAGGTTGGTGACTCTTTGGTTGAAGCGATTATCCGTAATTCACACAATGGAATGGCGACATTTTCAGTAAGTGCGGGTCTACACAGATTGGTTTGTAGTAATGGTCTAACAGTTCCCACATCGCTATCTGAGGCGTTTAACCTACGTCACAGCCGATTTGACTTGGACGATGTAAAACGATTAACTGAGAGTTTTGCAGGTCGTCTTCCCAAGATTCAAAGCTCTGTAGACCGAATGATGAGTCGTGAGTTGAGTGAGGTTGAACGTGTCAACTTTATTGAAAAAGCTGTTGATGTTCGTTGGAAAGCTGGCTCTGTACCATCGTCACTTGATGTTATGTCAATCCTTAACCCTATTAGGGAAGAAGATAAAGATAATACCTTATGGAATGTCTTTAACGTAGTCCAAGAAAAGTTTGTACGTGGTGGTGTTGAGTACAAATCGTCTCGAGGTCGCAAGACAGGGTTACGCGGGTTGAAAAACATCATGGCTGTGAACCAAGTGAATACTAAACTTTGGGAAATTGCTGAAGAGTTGTGTTAATCACAGTGGGGGAGTTGAAACTCCCCCTTTTTTTATTTAAATTTATACTATGAGGGAAACTTTATATAAGAAAGTATTTGAACGTCATTACACTGGTCTCCATAAAGACACCAATGACTTTAACCCTGTTGTGGTTAAAAGAAACATTGATTTAAATAAAGATGATTTATTTGGGGATATTGTTGATTTAATAGGTGAACCTAAAGACTATCATCCAAAATATCGTAAATTTGTTTTGGACCACGAGAAAAAAGACGAGGAAACCTTTTTAACCAACTACGGTAATCCATTAGCCACTGTGTTATACGAGAGGGTTATTGTTGTTGTTGAACGACAAGAAGGTAAGACTGCCCTTAAAGTATTTACTTACTCCAATATCAGAAAAGTCGGTAAGCCTTATTTTGTTAAACACACTGGTATAAGATACGTGGGGTTTAATGAAAAGGAAGGTTCGGTTTACTATGGTCACATGACCAATTACCACAAGAAAAGAAAGTGTTCTAAGAGGATTGTTAAGAACACCTTTTATGGTGAACCGATGAATTGTATGAAAACCCATCTCAGAACTGTTCTATACTCTTATTTTATACCTGAAGGTAGAATCACCACCAAAGACCCTGGAAGTCTATCACAATTCGTTAATGAGGTTATCCAAACGTTCTTTAGTTATTTACCAATTAAAACATTGGAGACTAATCTTAATTCTGATGAGTTAATGTATAAGTTGTACTTAGACCATAATGGTATTAAATATTCTAACAATTGGAAAATATTTAGAACTTCGTTTCCTGCTGTTACCAAAAAACATTTAAAGAAAACCAAATTTAAGTACATTGAGGCCTACATGAAACTTAATGGGATTAAAGGTGATAAGTTAAAAAGAATTTTGCATACTACAAAAACAACTAACTTAACTGGATTATTCGATACTCAAAATGTTTTTGGCGAGAAGTTTATTTTGTCATTGGATGATGAAACAATCAAAAGTATTATCGACAATGATTTAGGTCACATTACATATGGTGTTAATCCTGAGAGAATTAAGATATTACAAGAAAGACCTGTTGAACGTAAGAACGCGTTTGAAATACTTAAGTTAGTTATATCAGGTGATATTGCTCAATCAACATTCAATGACCACTTCAGGTTTTATACTAGATTACGAGATATTGAAAATGTTAAATGGAAATCTAATAATTACGACTCGTTCTTACAGGAACATATGGATTGGTCTGAAAAGATTGATTATTTAAATCAAGGGACGTTCCACAGAATTTATCCTCACAAGTTCAAAGAAGAAGTTGAGAGAGTTATTTTAGGTATTGATGAGGTTGCTCACCCAGTGTTACTTTTGAATAGTAGTCAGTATAATATGGAGTCCACACACCAGTCCAATTGCGTGAAGACATATATCAAGAGAGAGTCGTCAGTTATCATATCACTTAGAATGGGTGATGTTAATGGTAAAGAACGAGCCACCATTGAATATCAAATACGACATAATGGTGAAAAGATAGTTGAACTAAAGAGAGTTCAGAGTTTGGGTAGGTTTAATACCAGATTGGATGACATGTGGAATCCATATCTTACTATATTGGACCAAAGGGTTCAAAAGTTAGTTGATGACAAAATATTTGATTTACCTGAAGGTGTTTTGGAACATAATAAAAGACAAATTCACACCAAGATGGTTGTTGGTGAACCTACAATATTATTACATATGGATAATATATATGATAGGGTGTTGAAACCAATGTATAGTGCCAGTTTAAATTGGGGTGAAGAAGTAAATGTAAATGAATATTTACAACTAGATGGTGGTGAATTACCTTTTATATAATATGAGAAACGAAATACCATTACATTGTATAGATAGTTTTATGAAAAAATTTGGTTCATATCCATCAATATGTTCTGTTGAACCACCATATACACCAGAAGATTTTATAGTTAAAACTATACAGAAGTACCATAAATTATGGGAAGTTAAAACCGTTAATGAGGACGGTAATATTACGTACTTAGACGTATTGTTAGAATATGACCCAACAGGTATTTTATTATATATTAAAGACAATTCCCACATATTTATATTAAGTGGGGTTGATAAATCTAATATAGTTGATTTTACAATTCATAATTTAAAAAAAAATAAGTAAAAATGGAAATTACACAAGAAGTATTAAAAGAAAAAATTAGTAATGGTGAAAAAATTGTAGTTGATTTTTGGGCACCATGGTGCGGACCATGTAGAATGATGAAACCAATTTTTGAGAAAGTTGCTAATGAGATTAATTCAGATGATTCTGAAGTAAAAATGTACACATTAAATGTTGAAGAAAATAGAGAATTGGCATCTACTTTAGGTATTAGAGCTATACCGACCATTAAAGTCTTTAATAATGGTAATGAGTCTTTTTCTAAATCAGGTGTACTTATGGAAGCTCAGATAAAAGATGTTGTTAATGATGTTTTAAATGGATAAAGTGTTAGTATTATTCACAATGGAGGGGTGCCCATATTGTGTTGAAATGAAAGAAAAATTAAACGAGGCTGGTATTGAATTCGTTGATAGGGATATTAATATTTATGAAGAGGAATATGATTTATTTGTTGAAGTTACGGAAAATGAATATGTCCCAGCGTTTATGATTATTGAATCACCTGAAGATAACCCAACAACTAAAACCTTCACACCTGACAGAGACTTTAATGAAATTGATGAAGGTGTTAATATAATTAAAGAACACTTTAAATAATAAAATCCCGTAAGGGATTTTTTTATTAACAAAAATTTTAATATATTTGTTACATGTCGTTATCTTTTAAAAAAGATGGTGTAATTCATCATCCATTAAAAACTTGGGAATTATCTAATGGTGGATACATAAGTATTTATCAAGGTAGTCGTGGACATAATCCAGAATTGGATTATATTGTTAAATACAAATCAAGTTCATCTAGATTGAGAGCCCCATCACACACTCATTGGATTGTTGACCTAATTCTTAAATGTGAACACGATAAAGATGATGTTAGTAAATTTATTAATGATTGGTTGGAATTGTATGACCGAATAGAACCTTTTAAATCTGTTGAGGAAAGGAATAACTATGAACTACAATATACTGATTATTTTACCGACGTGTATTTTGGTTTGGATAATTTAGGAGCTTTCAGTATAGACTTTATTTCGATGATGATTGAGTTGTTTATTAAATGTGAAAAACAAACTCCCAACGCCTTTATGTTTAAAACATTGTTAGAATTAGTTAAAGACTATTGTGGCGGTAAAAAAGATTTTTACCAAGTTGTTTCATATTCAAAACGAGTTTAAAACATTATAATGTTTTTTAACTGGTCTTTTTTTAACCAAGGTTTTTCAGATAGTGGTTTTGTTAAATCTTCTATATAATTGTACTCTGAAATTAGTTTTTTAAATTTATGTAAGTCAAAATTAAAAACATCAAGTATTAGAGATTTTATTTTATCGTTTGAATAAATTGAATTAGTTAAAACTTCTATGTTTAAATCACCATCACTGTTTATTTTTGTTGAAGACCTAAAAGAAATTCTATTACACATTAATGTTGTGAATAGTTGATTGACAACGTATTCGGAATAATAGTAATGGTTTCTACCCATATTAAAACTATAACCATGAGGAAATTCAGATGAAATGGTCATCGGCGTGTAAGTAAAATAATTTAAACTGTTAGTATTTTCCTCAGAGAAATCCAATTCAACATTTAAATTGTGACCATCCTCCAATTTTTGGTATTTTAGTTTACTTAAATCAGAGTTTAAAAAATTAATTATCTTGTCTGAAAATATTGGTCTATTAGTATTATAAAAATCAAACCAAAATTCTTCTTTCTTAATTAATTGATTATCATATATAACTAAATCAATAATATTAAAATTATCATAACCCAAACTATTAACCAAACTTTCATATTCAGTTTTAAACTTATTTAATAAGTCTGAAATATTTAATAAATCTTTTCTTGATGTCATACCATTAATCACAAAAAATCTACCACAATCCGTTACCTCAATAATGGTATCATATTTATCCTTTTCACTAATCTCTATCATTATATAATCAGCGAGTAAATTAACTAAACCTCTATTTGAATTTAAATTTATAAAACCCATATAACCTATTTTTAGTAATTAATAACCAAAAAAAAATAATATATAAATAGAAAAAGGAGGTATTACCTCCTTAAACTAAAAATTACTCAAAATACCACAAATTACTTTTTGTTGTAGTATTTTTCAACAACTTTACGAATTGACTCTTGAATCGAAGCGTTGTTTGTTTGTTGTGCTTGAACCTGAGCCAAAGTTTGGTTTTGGCTTGGCTGTTGACTTGAAACACTTTGTGTTTGATTTGCTTTATTTTTACATCCGCAACCCATGGTATTAAAGTTTTAATTATTGGTTTATTATACTAATAAATAGTACTAACATCAAATTAAATGTAAATTATCCAATAAAATTATTTTATTTTTGTGGTATTTATAAGTATGGGTAAAAAAGTTAGACTTAATGAGAGTGAGTTCCGTAATCTAATCAAACAATTGGTTGAACAAACCGAAGGTGAATATTATAAGATTGGTGCGAATGAATATATGGAATTGATGAAACTTTCTGGTTATCACGGAAAAGGTATTTCTCGTTTACCAAGATTTGAAGGTAAACCTTTATGGATTGAAGGTGATGTTAACTTATCAAACACACCAACGGATTCACTTGGTAATGTTGCAAATATTAACGGTAGTTTAAGTATTAATAATACAAACATTAGTGATTTAGGTGATACGCAAGTTAGAGGTTATGTTAGCAAAATTAATACTCCTTTACAAAGAAAGATTGACGCTGAAATACTAAGAAGGAAAAGGGCTAGTGCTTATGACAGAAGAGAAAATGAAGAATGGAGTATTGAAAACGCTGATGAGGTTGGGTTAAAAGCAAATGCTTTATTTACGTATTTGAATGAGGTGGGTGATATTGATGATGAAGAATCTGATGTTTACGATGTCATTCCCGAGACTTACGCCCACTATGGTTTACAAGTTTTTGAATTTTTAGGTCAAAACGCATCGTATGCTGTTGGTGATGAAGATGAGATGGACGCTGCGGCATTAAGATATGCGGAAGACTATATTGAGGATGTTGGGTTAGATGGGTTTAGACAAGATTATATTGATAACTATATTGATGGTGATTATGTCGCCGAATATTTTCAAGATTATTATGAAGATGATGTATGGAGTAATCCTGAAATTTACTTTGATGAAGATGATTACGAATTAACACCTAAACAAGAAAAAAGAATTAGTGAAATTGAATCTGAGATTGAAGATTATGAACGTCAACAACAAGAGTTAGATACCGAAGCCGAAGATTACGATGAATTATATGATGACTTCCAAAACCTAATAGATGATTTAGAATCAGAGAAGGATGATATTACACCTGACGAAGTCACTCAAGACATGGTTGATAATAAAGTTGATGAATTAATACGTCTAGTTAAAAGAGACCCTGTTTATTACATTAGAGATTTTGGGTTGGAGTTACAAAATTTTGTTGATAAAGATGAATTAGCCAAAGGTTTAGTTGACGACGATGGTTGGGGTATTATGAATAGTTACGATGGTACTTACGATTCTGTAACAGGTGAGGACGGTGTCCTTTATTATGTGATGAGAGTTGAATAAGACTACATAATTTAATAAACCTTTTTATATTTCTAATAAGGATGGAAAAAAGAAAAAAAAATAAAAAGGTTGAGTTTTTAATGGATACTGATTGGTTATTTGATGGTATATTAGATGCCGAACAAAAACAATACGTTTTATTAGATTATTTCCAAAAACTTAATAAACACTTAGAACGGATGGAAGTTTATCCGATGTTTATTGAATTGTCTTTACATTTGGGTAATATCCAAACATTAATTAATCAAAATAAAATTTTATATACTGATAAAAAGTTTTTAACTAATGACGATGAGTTATTAATTAGTGATTTAAAAGTTAAAGATATACCCGTATTGTCTGAGGATGAAATAGTTGAATATCATGAAATATTAAAAAATAGTCAACCACAACTTCATGATTATTTTGGTTTCGCAAAATCAATATGGTCCGTTGTTTATAATGCTGTTGATGTTGTATTAAAGAAGAATAAAAATAATATTAAAAGTAAGTCTGGATTTTTTTATTACCGCAGTGAAGGTGGTTTGTATATTTGGAATTATAAAATAACTAAAGTTTATAAAACTAAAAACCAAAATAGAACAACCACAAAGTTAGTTTATTTTGGTGAGGAAAATGATTTATCGATTCACGAAATTATCTCCAAAGTTTCTAAAACTTACGAAAAGAATAATGAAAGTACTTACCCAATATTTGAAATTGAGTGTAAAGATATATTTCCAATAGACGAAACTTTATTACCAATCTCAAAAAGAAAAATTATGTCGTTTATTAATCAACAAAGTAGGGTAAAAACTATTGAAACTAAAAAATTTATTTCTTAAATTTAGGTTATGGGATTTCACAAAAGATTTGTTAGTATGGATACAATCAATAGATACCTTAATGAAGGTAGGTCTCTTGATGAGTTATTTAGAGCCGACGCTTTCATTTTTATGGATGGTTTAGCGTCAGATGTATATCATTGGTATGATAAAGGTTTAACTGATGATGAGATTAAAAATAAACTAAATGAAAAGTATGACACCAAAACAGAATAAACTATTAATGTCTAAATTAAGACAACCTGTGCATATTTCATACATCTCAAAATATATTTTGAGAGAAAGTGTTGAAGAGACACAAAAAATTTTAAATATACTAGTAAATGAAAACCAAATTGAAGAAAGCCAAATATCGGAAGGATACTACGTGGTTAAAGTATCGAAGATTCAAGATTGATGGGTTAGGTACGCAAAAAATAATTACATTAGGTGATTACCATATTCTTATTGGTTATAATGAAAATATGTCATATATTAAATTTGGTGAGAATAAATGTGGATTAAAAATCACAACAACACAAAGTTTTTTAGAAAGAATTGGAAAAATAAAAACAATTAAAATAGGTAAATATTATATTTCAAAATTATGATAAAATTAGAATATATTTGGCTTGATGGTTATACACCAGAACCAAATTTAAGGAGTAAAATTAAAGTTGTAGATAAAAATATTTTTTTTAAAGATATTAAATCGTTATTGGAGAATATACCAGAGTGGAATTTTGATGGTTCGTCAACACAACAAGCTGAAGGTCACGATTCTGACTGTATTTTAAAACCTGTCAGAATTTATAGAAATGACAATTTAGATAGGATTTATGTTTTTTGTGAAGTAATGAATCCTGATGGAACTCCACACCCATCAAATCGTAGAGCTGTTATTAATGATGATTCAGACATTTGGTTTGGATTTGAACAAGAATATTTTATTAAAGAAGGGAAACAAGGTGTTATTTTAGGTCACACATTTAATTCTGAACCTCAAGGTAAGTTCTATTGTGGTGTGGGTACAAATGTTGTTGGTAGAGATTTTGTTGAAAAACACTTAGAAATGTGTTTGAATTATGGTATTAACATAACTGGAATCAACGCTGAGGTTGCTTTAGGACAATGGGAATATCAAGTATTTTCTATGGGAAGTAAAAAGGCTGGTGATGATTTATGGGTGTCTAGATATTTTATGGAAAAATTATCCGAACAATATGGGTACCAAATTGAATACCACCCAAAACCATTTGGTAAATATGCGGATTGGAATGGTTCAGGATTACATACCAACTTCTCGACTGAAAAAATGAGAGAAAAAGGTGGGGAAGACTACTTTAAAGCAATATTCCAATCTTTTGAAACAAGAAAAGACGCTCATATTAAAGTGTACGGGTCTGATAATGATATGAGGTTAACTGGTAAACACGAAACTCAATCAATAGATAAATTTAGTTGGGGTATTGCCGACAGGGGTGCGTCAATTAGAGTCCCAAGGAATACTGCAAAAGAATGGAAAGGTTATTTAGAAGACAGAAGACCCGCTTCAAATGCTGACCCATATGAAATAATTAAAGAAATTATTATTAGTTTAGAAATGGCTGACGAATTATCAGTTGCTCACCATAATATGTATACAAACGTCAGTACAAAAAATTTTGATGAGATTGCTTCAAAATATAATGGGTTTTTAAATCCTGAAGAACTTTTAAAGGAGTACAGGGATGAAGATAATTATGAATTGACTAAAGAAATGATGAATTCTAAATCTAATATTGATTCTACCGAGATAAAGTTTGAAAATAATAAAAATTAATATGGGGATGGGTTGTGTATGTGAGGGTAAAGGACCCTGTCAATGTAATTCAAATATAAATGAACAAGTGAACCACCCACAACATTATGGCGGTGAAGGTAATGTATATGAAGTAATTAAAGTTATTGAGGCGACAAATTTGGATTTCCATCTTGGTAATGCTTATAAGTATATTGCTAGAGCTGGTAAAAAAGGTAGTGATAAAGAAATACAAGACTTAAAAAAGGCTATTTGGTACATAGAAAGAAAAATTCAACTTATAGAAAATGGAAAATAAAGAATTATGGGATGACCCACAATTGTCTGACGGTGATATGGGTATTACAAAAGAGTCAAAATTTAAGGTTGGTGATAAAGCGGTTAAACCAAAGGGGTATTCGTTTCCATGTACAATTGTTGGGGTCTTTAAAACAATTAAAGGTGATATCAGAGTGGTTGGTGAAATGGATGAATATGGATTATTACACATTTTCAACGAAGACCAATTAGAACATGTTAAAAAATGAATAAAATGGAATGGAATAGAGAGGACTGGCAAGGTAAGTCAAAACAACAAGTTGATTTCTCACATAAGGTTGGGTTTTACTCAATGTTAATACTAACCATTTTGTTTGGTATTCTTTTTATAATGTCATTGGTTGGTTGTAAGTCAACTGAAAAAATTGATTGTGATGCCTATGGCATGGTTGAATCTAAGTAAAAAATCATCTATACTTTTTAAAAATATTATATGATAGAGACTGGTAAAATTATTAATGGGGATTGTATTGAGGTTATGAAAACACTCCCTGAGGGAAGTGTTGACCTTATTGTTACATCACCACCATACGGAGTTGGAATTGATTACGATGTTCACCAAGATGATATGTTGGTTGAAGAATATTTTGAGTTTACTGAAAAGTGGATGAGTGAAGCCTTTAGAGTTTTAAAAGACGATGGACGTATCGCCTTAAACATTCCTTACGAGATTAACCGACAAGCCAAAGGTGGTCGTGTCTTCATAGTTAGTGAGGTTTGGCAGATTATGAAGAAAATTGGATATAAGTTCTTCGGGATTATTGACCTTGAAGAAGAATCACCACACAGAAGTCGTACTACGGCTTGGGGTTCTTGGATGAGTCCATCAGCACCATATATTTATAATCCAAAAGAATGTGTTGTATTAGCATATAAAAAGAATCATATTAAGAAAGTGAAAGGAACACCTGAATGGGTTGGTGAACTTGGTGAGGTTGAAGATAAGAATGGTAATATGAGAAACAAAACATTCTATACAGAAGCACAGAAACGAGAGTTCATTGATTTGGTGTTTGGACAATGGAATTATTTTGCAGACACGAAGACTTTAACTAAGGCAACTTTCTCAATGGACATCCCAACAAAGGCAATCAAAATATTAACATATAAAAATGATGTTGTTTTAGACCCGTTCGCGGGTTCTGGTACTAGTTTGGTTGCTGCGGAAACCTTAGACCGTAGATGGTTGGGAATAGAATTATCGCCAAATTACGTAGAAATTGCGAGAGCTCGAGTCCAACATTTTGTTAACGAGAAAAAACAAGTTAAGATTGAATTCACAGAAGAGGACAAATAAAGTCCTCTTTTTTATTTTCGTGATATTTATAATAAAAAATATCGTATGGCAACTTTATTAAAAGAAAACGAATTAAAAAATAAGATAATTGAAATATATAGGGAGGAATTTAACAACATATTGTCTGAAAAGTGGGAGAAACTATCTAATAAGGACAAAAGAATTGTTGTGGAAATGTTAAAAACCATTTATCCTAAAAAATCAAAATTAATTAATGAGTCTAAATGGTATAATACTGTTGGGGATATTGTTGGTATATTTGACCCAACGGGGGTTGTTGATTTAGTTAACGGTATTAGTTATTGGAGACAAGGTGATAAATTATTTGCAATTTTATCTTGGGTTTCTGTAATTCCTTATCTTGGTGATGTTGTTGCAAAACCTGTTGTTGGGGTGTTAAAAATTGGTGGAGGAGCCACTAAAGCGTTTAAATCGGCGGCATTAGCGGGTGACGCGGCTAAAATTGCGGAAACCGCCAAAGTTGCTGGTGGTCCTATCGCTAAAATGGTTGAAAAGGCACCAAGTTGGGGTGGCAAATTAGTTGACCTACTTAAAAATTCTATAGGAAGAGTACCTGGATTAGGTAGAGGACTAGTTAGGTCAGTAGAAGAATATGTAAATATATTTTCAAAGGCTAGTAAAGAGTTAAAATTACCATCTGAAGTTGTGAAAGGTGGTAAATTAGTGAATGTAGAAAAAGGATTAACTGCACTTGAAAAAGAAACTTTATTAAAACAAATGGCTAAAGACCAAGGTAAAATGTTTAGAGGTTATAAAGATGTTGGTAATTCTTGGCTTAAGTTTATGAAATCAGACGCTACTTTAGGACAAAAATTTGCTGCTGGTGTACCAAGAATTTTTGGTGGAAATCCCGCGACAAGGTCATTGATGAGAAGAAGTAAATTTTACTTAGGGTTTTTAGATTGGTTAGGGTTAGGTAATTTTGTTGGTCCTGATGAGTTATTAACTTCAGTACCAAATGCTGATGAAAAGTACCAAGAATATCTAAAAACACAACAAGCACAACAATTATGGAACGATGAAATGGGCGGTTCGATACCCACTCAAACAGACCAAAGTTTAACTGACCGAGCTGGTCAGTCAATTGGTAAAGGAGTTAAACAAGACTCAGCTATGTCATTAATTGGTTCATTGTTAGGTGGACCCGCAAAATTTGTTGTTTAATGAAATTATTAAAAGAAAGTGGGTTAAGAGATATTAACAAATTAGCTAAAAGATACCCAAAAGCGGAAATATATTTTCACCAAGACTTGGATGGAGTAACAACCGCTTTAGCTATGAAAAAATATCTTGAAGATAATGGAATCAAAGTAGTCGACGCTCACGTCATCCAATACGGCGATAAAGAGTTTGCTATAAAAAAGAACGATGCTAAAGGAGATATAATGCCTGTGTTAGTTGACTTTGCACATGGTAAACCAATGTTTGTTATTCATACTGACCATCATGATAGACAAGCTGGTGCTGAAGACACTAAGTCAACCTCTTTTAGAGCGTCACGTTCAAATGTCGAGACAATATCCCAAGTTGTTTCACCAAAAGATATTTTTAGCCCTGAAGATATACAATTAATATCCATGGTAGACTCTGCTAATTATGCGGCAAATGACGTTAGTGTTGATGAAGTAATTAATTATTTATTTAAATTAGACAAAAACTCACCTGTCACTAAAAACAAAATGGCATTAGGTTTAGTAACCAACAAACTATTATTAGCATTTAAAAACAAACCAGGGTTTCTTGAAGAGTTGGTTATGAAGTCAACACCATCACTTTTGAATATTGTAATGAATATCAAAAGAATTATGATTGAAAAAGGTTATGCGGATGTTGAAGAATTACAAAAATATAGAGAGGGGTATATTGAACAAATGAAGTCACACCCTAATGTAAATGTCGTAGGAAATATTATTGTACAATATGGTGGTGGTTCTATGATGAAACCAGGTTCTTACGATAGATATACACCTTATAAAAATAACCCAGACGCTGACTTTTTAGTTATCGCTTGGCCATTAGGTTTGGTACAAGCGTCTTGTAACCCATTTAAAAAAGAAAGAGAATTAAAAGGTGTTAATTTAGGTGAAATTGCGCAAGAAGTTTTGGGTAAATGGGAATCACAATTAAAAGATAGACAAATACCACTTTCAACAATTAAATGGATTTCTGAATCATCAAAAGGTTTTGGTGAAATGTCGGTTGGATTTACATTTAAAGATTTTGTTGCCTTATATGGTAATAGTTTTAAAACCATCGATAATGGTAAAGAGATTTTAACTCATATTGGTAAAATTATGGATAAACCATTTACCGATTTAAGTGAAGATGAAAAAGAAATCTTGGACAAAGTAACAATCAATGCTTGGGACTTAATACAGTCAAATAGTGGTGGACATAAGTGTATTACTAATATATCAGGACTTGGGTATTTAGGAAGGTCTAAAAGACCACCTGAAGGTAAATATAAATACAACCCCGAAAGTGATGACTCACCATACGTAAAATTTACGAAAATGATTCAAAACGAGTTTGTTAAAGTATTACAGGATAAGATTAATGAAGGTTAAAATATAAAGTATCACCTTCTTTTATACCTAAATCTTTACAGGTACCACCCTCTAATTCCAAAACTAAATCACCGTTTCCACAATAATTTTCACATTCACTATCCATACAAGGTTTGCAGTTATGGTGTATTTTGGAAATTTTGTCTGATTTAATAAAAATAATATCTAAAGGTATTATACAATTCTTCATCCAAAAACAGTGGGTACCTTTATCCATTAAAAATAACATACCATTAAAGGTAGAATTAAATTTTCTACCCATCATCCCTGTTTGTACATCTTTTTCGGTAAAAACAGATTTTACTTTAAATGAGTTATTATTTATATTTATTATCATAAACATAAATATCAAAAAGAATGAAAATAGTTAAAAGATATGTTGGTGTTCTTGTTAAGCATAATGATAGTGTTTTATTATGTAAAAGAAACAACGAGGGAATTTTACCAGGTGTTTGGTCCATACCTGCGGGTAAATTAGAAGATGGTGAATCACCAATGAATGGTGCAAAACGAGAGTTTTACGAAGAAACTAATCTCAAGTTAGAAAACAAGTTAAGTTTGGTTGGTTTTGTCACTAGAAGTAATAGGGATGGCTCATACAATAAAGGGTTAATGTATGTGTTTCAAATGGACACGGACAAAAGGATTAACCCTGATTTAAAAAATGCATCTGACGGTGAAGAACATACGGAATGCGGTTATTTTAATTTAGAAAATTTACCAATAGAGGATAAAAATGACCAACTTTACAAATTAATTGTGAAAATTTTAACCCAAAAGTAGACTTTTCAAAAAAACAGAATATTTATGTGATACACAGCCAAACCCCCTTTCTTTAATGGTTGGAAAACTTTAAACCCTAAAAAGTGTAGAAACTTTTTGGGGTTTTTTATTTTTTTACTATATTTGCATTATGAAATCCAAAGTCAACATAGTAAATCGTAAAGTGAGTCACGAATATTTCTTCGAGGATACTTTTACTGTTGGGATTCAATTAATGGGTTCTGAAGTTAAATCAATACGTGGTGGTAAAGTTTCATTGGTTGATGCGTATTGTTATTTTAATAATGGTGAACTTTTTGTGAAAGGAATGAACATTCCTGAATACAAACAATCCTATACTCACGAACCACTTCGTGAACGTAAACTCTTAATGAAGAAACGAGAGTTGGTTAAACTACAAAAAGAATTGGTAAAAGGTTTAACATTGGTACCCTATAAGATTTTTAGTACTGAAAGAGGTTTACTAAAGATGGAAATTGTGTTGGGTAAAGGTAAAAAACTTTACGATAAGAGGGAAAGTTTAAAAGAAAAGGATATTAAACGAGAAATTATGAGGCAAATTAAGTAATTTTTTATATCTTTGTATTCACAAACACAGAGAATATGACCACAACCAATACAAATAAAGAAGTTCTTAAAAAAAGTTACGATAACGAAAAAAATCGTATGTTATTGGCGATAAAACGTCGTTCTGATGAGTACAAGAAAAAAGAAGATGCTTTTGATTTGTATTTCTCTCACATGCAAAAAGTTTCAAATGACTTTGAATTAATTAAAAAAACAAGAACCGAAAAGTTTACCGTTTATGTTAATCAGTTTCCTGTTGAGGTTTTAGAATTACCATATAATGATTGTGAAATCATTTATGCTGGTAAACTTCCTGATAACACGTCAAGAACTAGTATTAGAATTGATGTGTCAGAACATTACGTATCTCCGAGAAACTCTTACCGTAGTCGTAATGAGGGTTATAAAGTTAGAACTCAAATAAATTATGAAGATGGTCGTTACTGTAAAAATGGTGCGACTGTTGCTAAAAAAATTCTCGAATTTATTAATGGTAGGTTTGATGCTCAAAAAAGAGAAGAAGTACGAAAAAACCTTAACAAACGTGCATACCAAGAATTGTGTAAACAATATCCATGGAACTATATCGAAACGGATTATCGTAACAATAGTAAGTTTACAATCCATAACGGTAACGAAACCAGTGTTAAAGTTGGATTCATTCATAACCCTGAGAACGATACTTTTGTATTCGTTGTTGAAAAAGTTAACATCAAAACTGATGGAAATTTGAAAAATTTGGTGGAAGGATTAGGCAGAATCCAAAAATAGTTGTATCTTTGTATAAATAATCAGACATATGAACACAGTAGTATATAAAATCCGTATCGAGAACGAAAAGTTTGGGACCCTTTTGAACGAGACCTTTGTTGATAACATACAATTCAAATTGTTTTTGAAGATGGTTCAAGGATGTTTAGAATTAAAAAACAACTTAACTTTTTTTAATGGAACTGATTTCTTGGTTAATATTCCTTTTCGTTTCTTGGAAGATTCAATCATCGTAACCTCAACCAATGAGTACGAGTTGGCTGACCACATGAAAAGTAAAATTGAGGCGTTGGTAACTAAATAATTTAAATTATGGATATAGATAGTATGTTATTTGGGGTTTTAATATCAGTGATATTACTAATTTATCTTTTTTTTAAGTTTTGGAAAAAAATAATTAAAGCGGTGTTTATTTTTTTGGTTATAACTTTTATTGTTGCGGGTGTAAAAGTCAAAGAATTTTATAACTCTATTATTGATACAACACAAAAAAATGAAGTTTTAATCGATACGTTAACTAATAAAATATTAAAATAAAATGGGAACAAATTTTTACAGAATTCCAGCATCTAAAGAAATGATGGAAAGACATCAAAAGTTATGTGATAGAGTTTCTCGTTTAGACTGGTTTGATGTATCTCTAATTGGGCGTGGATTTGCGACAATTAAAGATGAGTCTAGTGAATATGATTGGGATAGGTGTAATCCTTGGGATGAGTTTTTAAACGAGGTTAACATTCATTTAGGTAAACGAAGTATGGGTTGGAAGTTCTGTTGGAATTTCCATAATAACAAATACTACTCAAACAAAGAAGAGTTGTTAAAGTTTATTCGTTCAGGTCGAGTAATTGACGAATACGGAGAACTACAAGATACTGAAGAATTCATTGAAATGGCGTTAAGTTGGGACGGTATAATTGCCGATGAAGAGTACTTCAAAAATAATGAGAAACCAGCATGGCTTGATTGGAGAAAACATGTTGACAAACTTGTTGATGGTCTTCGAGTGTCAAGTAGTGTTGATTTTTCGTAGTGTGTGTTTTCCTTGTTTAGAAAAACAAGGTGGTGGAATCGACTAAATCTGGTCGGCCCTAAAGGAGACTTCGGTCTCCTTTTTTTATTTTGTATATTTATATAACATATGGCAATTTCCGTAAAATATAATAGTGGTGGTCAACTATCTGAGTCTTTAAAAATTGGTAATTTTTATTTAGGTGTTGGTGATGTCGGTAAAGGACCCACATCATCCACAGGTTATTATCACGGAATAACACCGCCAACAAATGGTTATACGATATATATTAATAAGGTTAGTGGAGGACCTTCAATATATGTTGCAAATAACGATACTCAGTTGATTAGCCTTGTTAATCAAATAGAATTACAAAGTTTTACTACTGTCACTCAATGTTTGGCTTACTACGCAACATTATCTGATAGGTTTATAATTAATAATGAACCAGGACCATTAGTTACCGATGGTTTGATTCTTAATTTAGATGCTGGATTTACACCATCTTATCCGAGGAGTGGAACAACGTGGTATGATGTAAGTCCAAGTGGAAATAATGGAACATTAACTAATAGTCCGACATTTAATAGTAATGATGGAGGAAGTATTGTTTTTGATGGGGTTGATGATTATATCCAGTTAAATCAAACTATAACATTAACAGGTGAATTCACTTTAAATTTATTTATATTACCAACAGCAACAAATGCTAAAGTCTTATTAGGTAATAATGGGGCAGACTATTTACAAATAAACAATGCTTCCGCTTTAGGACTATTCTCATCAGCCCAATCTATAACATTAAATGGATATAGTTGGGATGTCTCTAAGCCCAGTATGGTTACAGTAACTAGAAATAGTTCTAATATTATACAAACATATAAAAATAGTGTTAGTAGTGTAACAGGAAGTCTGACAGGAGATTTTAGAATAAGACAAATAGGGCAAAGAGGAGATTTAAGCAGATTTTATCAAGGTAGTATTTACATTATTCAAGTA
>Ga0208795_1000023_pt1 | contig 64742 bp, 83 predicted proteins | sample CB_VirMetaG_6_FD_184541 | JGI IMG/M metagenome (GOLD analysis project Ga0208795, IMG submission 184541) | Freshwater to marine saline gradient viral communities from Chesapeake Bay - CB_1508_2 Viral MetaG (SPAdes) (version 4) | ecosystem: Environmental > Aquatic > Marine > Coastal | place: USA... | reverse complement strand
GTATAGCATATCATAGAAATGTAAAGCGTAGCCAGATGTGTATAGCATAGAGCCATTCTACACTATCCTGGTATAGAATTCCAATTCTACACTAGATCTTGGTGATTATAAGCGGAGCGAAGCGGAGCGTGTATAGCATATTTCCGAATAGAAACCAAATCTTTTTTGTTAAATTTTCAAAAACTTTTTCTACACTATTCCCGAGCAAATCTGCTACGAGAGCATTTTGATAATTAGGTTGTAACCAATAAACCCAAAGTAATCATGGAGACTAAGATATCTAAAAGATTCGTTATCAGGAAATCCCTAATTGGAAAAGGAGTGATTGTAGAATTCACTGACCATTCAGGTAAGTTGTGGAAGTATGACCATGACAAAGTGTACAACCTCAACAAAGAGCGGTTTGAGAGCCTGCCAAGCTGGCACAAGTACAAATGTTACACTCAGACCTACAATATGCCTAAGTTTATCAGAGCACAGGCAGATGAGGTTCTTGTAGACTAGGATAGCCCCTTCGGGGGCTTTTTTTTGCTCCTGAGCGTAGCCAGGCGTGTATAGCATAGTCTAGTTTTATAGGGATTTCTACACTACACTACTGTGGTGTGTGCATTTTTTGCACATATTCAGATTTCTACACTACGAATGACGGTCAAACGTGTATAGCATAGACGAGAAAAGCATAGAAAAGTAAAGTGTGGAATAGTAAATACAGCCACACTATACTTAACCACAAAAAGTGTGCCAATAGGGGCATATAATATATATATATAGCCCTAATGGCAGTGTTTTTTACGATGCTAATAGTAGGATATATGAGTTTACACCCCTCTTCTTTTTTAAAACTAAAAATGAACAATCCCCTTTACGATGCTATTATTTGTTTATTTTATATTTCCAGGCAAATTCCGGTATCGAATTGAGCGTAGCGAGATTAGTGTTTGGATTGCTCATTTATTTTTACTTTATATTTCTCGAGCAAATCCAATACGAGTGGTATTTGATAATTATGTTGTAACCGATAAACCAATAGATTATGAGCAACACAGTATTAGATGGATACAATAAGACTAAGGTAAGAGTGGATAGATACACTAATGTTCCTACGATGATTTTGGGTAGTAACAAGTACTATGGATTCCGTGTTGGTAGGGTTCCTCGTAGGTTCAATGATAACTCAGACAAGGTGGCGTACAGTTGGTTTAGTTACAAGGGGTATATCTTCATAGAGTCTTCTTGTATCAAGGGTAGTGATTTGAATTTGGCATTAGATAAAAAATATTGACATGAGTGGAGGTATATTTATAATAGTTATGTTTTTTATAGCGGGATTATTAAGTTGGATGTTTAACGAAGATAACGTAGATAAATGAATAATAATAGAGTATTGTTAGAAACAGTAAATGAAGCGTTCGAGTATTTTTCATGGAGGATATTCGAGTTAAAGGCTGACGATGGTCACTACATCAATGCAATGATGAGGTATATTGAATTGTTAGAGGAAGAGTTAAAAGATAAATCATGAGAGAGCAGGATTTAATTGACTTAGGATTCAATAGGGTTGATATAGAGGATTATGGCGATGTAGATCACTACTACAACTTAGATATCGGGGATATTACTTTAATCACGCATTGTCAGAGTGAGGTTGGTGATATAGGATGGTTTGTGGAGATGTTTAATTCAGAAACGTTAAGGGTCTATGACCGTCAAGGGTTAGAGGATTTGATTCATATCTTGAATGTGCATTCTTTAAATCACTGAGCAAATCGAATACGAGCAGAATTTGATAATTATTGTGTAACTGATACAGCGACAACCATGAGTAAGATTGAAGAAAAATTAAATCAAATAGTAGATATTGAATGCAAGTATGCAGATGAGTACGGCACATCCCACTTTGACACATGTGATGCTTTTAGTTACGGATGGGATAAGGACGTTTGGAATTATCGACATGAAGTAATGGATGCGATAATGAGAAGAGGGTATGATGTAAGTACAATCAATAGCTACGGAGTAACAAGAGTATTAACTAAAAGTAAATTAAATTTAAAATGAAAGAAGCAACTATTAAAGTAACAGAGAAAGAAAAACAAGTATTACAGAACATCGTCAACAGTGAATTCATGGCGGTATCTGGAGAGGACATGGTAGGAGTGCCTATCTGGTCTTGGTCTGCAACAAACAGGTCGCGTAGCTTAGCGGGTGCGTTAGGTTCTTTAACTAAGAAAAACCTAGTTGTATCTAAGGTTGAGAAAGAAGGACGTACTGTGTTCTTAACTAAAGCAGGATTCGATATTGCTATGGCTGATGCGGTTAGTGATGCTGTTAGTAAGATAGACGCAGAAGCGGCTGCTAAAGCTGAGGCAGAAGAGGTTGAGATTGCAGAGATTGAAGCTATCGAAGCCGATGTCGAGGTGGTATCTTAGTTATACCACCACACTACTCGATGGTGTAATGGTAACACACTTGATTTTGATTCAAGTATTCTAGGTTCAAGTCCTAGTCGAGTATCATCTAAGATAAGATAACGGAGAAAAAATTAGAATGGCCGTAACTGTAAGCTCATAAGGGTAGCCGTCTATCTTATCTTTATCTAGATGTAGCGCAGTCAGGTAGCGCATACGCTTTGGAAGCGTGGGGTCGGAGGTTCGAATCCTTCCATCTAGACTTACTTTGGGAGGATATATGTCCCCGGGCAGGTGCAAGGCCTGCAATTAACTTCGTAGCTCAGTTGGTTAGAGCACCTCACTTTTAATGAGGGGGTCGTAGGTTCGAATCCTACCGGGGTTACAAAAGATAGGCAGTGAAGCTGTAGTTAATGGTGGTGTTAAAAGGATGAAAAAGGGTTTGTAGTAATCCGAGCGTAAACAAACCATTAACCAGAAACCCTGAAAGACCCGAAGCCTATCTTGAATTGCCTCTCTAGCTCAATTGGTAGAGCAACTGATTTGTACTCAGTAGGTTGCGGGTTCGATTCCTGTGGGAGGCTCTATATTGCGGAGAAGTGTATCGGTTGCATACTGGGCTCATAACCCAGAGGTAGTGGGTTCGATTCCCATCTCCGCTACAAATGCCCTTATAGTTAAACGGATATAACACTAGCCTTCTAAGCTTGGATTCCTAGTTCGATTCTAGGTGAGGGTACTAAAGTAATTGTTATGAGTAGGACGTATAAAAGACCTTACACAAAGAGTAAGAGATTTGACAAGACGTGCAGATGTCATGGCTCGTGTAGCTATTGCAGAGGTAATAGATTATACTCTGTCAATAAGGAGATTGAAAGAACTGATAATGAACTAAATAAGTATAGATAATGACGGGATTAAGGATTGTTAAACTGTGGCTGTATTTACCACACAAGGATTATACATGGGCTGTTTTTGATGGAGGGAAAGAGTTGTATAGATCTTCTTTTATTCCTGAGTGTAAAGAATTTATTGATAGATATGAACGAGATTGATATATTTGTAGAGAGATTAAACAAGATAGGTATAAAGCTTGAGTTAGTGGCTAACATACCTTGGATTTACTTATACAAAGTAAATGGAAATTTAGTAAAGCGAGAAGATTATAGTGGAGATTACGGATACACAGTAGCTTGGTATCCAGTTAGACTGGGTAGCGAACCACATTTAGATTCAGATTTAAAGAGAACGTTTAATATAATAAGGAAATATAGATAATGTCAGGAGGGCACTTTGATTACGCACAGTACAGGATTCAATCAATTATAGACTCTATTGAGCAGGCTATTATTAACAACGAAAAGGAATACAGTGGCAACGAGCAGTTCCAGTCGGAAAAGTTTAGTAAGGGAACAATAGATGAATTTAAAATTGCTTTGACGTTCCTTAAACTGGCACAGATATACGCACATAGAATTGACTGGTTATTGTCTGGCGATGACAACGAAGAATCTTTTCACAAAAGATTATCAGAAGACTTAGAGGAACCAACTAAAAACAAGGAGAAATGAAAGCAGTATTAGAATTTAATTTACCGGAGGATAATATAGAGTTTGACTATGCAGTCAAATCTGGAGATATGCATTCTTGCTTGTGGGAGATGGAGCAATGGCTTAGAGCTGAATTGAAATACAATATCGACAGTAAGAGCCATGACACTATAAAAGCATATCAAGAAGTTAGAGATAGATTTAATTATATATTAAGAGAACATAACATAGACCTATATAAATGAGAACGGCAAAAGAAATATTACTAGAACTTGATGCGAGTATTGCTAGAGCATCGGAATACGGATTTGATAGCTTAGAGAGGGTGTTTGAGTTATCTCAACGCATAACAAAGATGCTTGAATATAGAAAGCATAAGCTGGATAAAACAGATTCGTTTTACCCATACTTTAGTGAAGACGATAACTTTCATTGGTATGTAACTTTAAATGGAGTTATCGATAGCAGGTATTTTGCATATACATTCTATAAAACTATTGATACAAATGAGTGTACGTTCCAGATTCCGCAAACATCAGATATTCACATAGACGAATTACTTAAAACAATTCAACAATATGAATCACTTAACCGTTGGTGATGACCAACTAGATTACGATAAGACTTGTAAATATTGTGGAGAGCCAATACATTTTACTAGTAATGGGTTCTGCGACATAAACTGTAAGATAGCTTACTATAACGATTAAAACAAATAGACATGGGGTACAGACTAATTAGCCAGGTAGACATCATTCAATATGCTTATGAGCTTAACTTTAATGACCATAACACTCTTTATTCTTCTGATATATCAGGCAAGGATATAATAGTAGAGAGTCCATTGTATGAAACAGAAGAGGACGAGATAGCTGACCTCGAACTCCTGGCTAGTTTTGCCGGACTAAAACCATATCAATACACTATAATAAAAGACAACAACTGACATGAAAATAGCAGTAATAGGAGATATCCACGGATTAGAAACTTGGCGGCACATAACTAAAGACATAGATGAGTTAGACAAAATTATCTTCATCGGAGATTATGTTGATAGTTATCACGCTATCAATCAGCTTCAACGTCAGAATTTACTAGACATTATCCAGTTCAAAGACGACAATCCAGATAAGGTAGTCCTATTGCTTGGTAATCATGACATGCACTACGTCAATGATAATCTTGAGTGTAGTGGTTTTAGTTGGAACAAGTATAAGTTGTTTCACTCAATCTATCGTGATAACTTAGATAAGTTTAAGATGATTCATCGCGAAGGGGATTTTATTTTCTCTCACGCCGGACTGTCTAGTAAGTATCTGAAGTACTACGGATTTGATAGTGAGAATATTGATGATGCTATTGACTATGTTAATAGTCGATTGAACATAAACCTATATGCTTTTGCTTTCCATCCTGGTGATGGGTCGTGGGTTGGTAATCACCCATTGCAAGGTCCTACATGGATTCGCCCTGATGCTTTGGTAGACGCTAATAAAGATAGTTGGTTGTCTGACTTTGTTCAAGTATTTGGACATACTCAAAGCCTAGAAAGTGTAAAGTATGCTAATTACACTGATTGGATGTACGTTTGTACGGACGTGTTATGGGATGGCAAGTATGTAGAGATTGATGGGTCTGATATAACCTATGTAGATCTTTTCTCGAGCAAATCCAATACGAGTAGTAATTGATAATTATATTGTTATGAAAACGATTACAGTTACACTAGAAGAAAGAAGGATGGCGACAAGAGTTCCGCCTCCTTTTAGAAATAAGAAAAAATATTATAGAAAAGATAAACACAAAGATGGAAGGAAACAAATATTTTGATGAATTGAAACGTGCATTTGGATTTGAGTGTTATATAGCCGATGTATTTTCTTATAGGGGAAAAGATATCGACTATGTGGCTTATCAATCTGAATCGGCTGATGGGTATATTCTTTATGTTCTTAAAGAAGCTGGTAAGGATGTTCAGATAATGACTGACATATTCAATAGTCAATATACTTTAATAGACTCCATAAGAGACATACTAATGGATGGAGATAAGATATGTATTGACGACCATTTAGCTATGTGGCTTGACATGGATACTGGTACTTATCCTGATGATTTTTGGGAGAACTTTTATGTATGGGCGGTAGATAAAAAATATATAACAGATACATTAGCATGAAGAAAACAGTTACATTATATGATTTTTTAGATGACGAGTCTTTAAAAGACAACTTCTCTTATCATGGCAGGATAGCTTTGTTCGAGTATCTAGAGCAAATGGAGGAAGATTCTGGATACGAGATGGAGTATGACCCTATCGCTATTCGTTGCGACTTTACTGAATACAAGAATCTTGAAGAGATTAAATCAGAATACAACTCCATTAAATCGATGGATGATTTGTATGACAACACATACGTTATAGAATTTGAAGAAGGAATAATTATACAAAGATTTTAGATATGCCAAACTACTGTTACAACCACATGACCATTGATACCGAGAACCAAAAAGACTTTGATGCTTTAGTTGAGTTCTTTGGAAAGTACAAAAATTATGATTACTTTACTGACTGGTGCGATACACTAATCCACGATCACCCACAAGATTACTCTAATGACAACAAGCATGACGTTGTTTACAAGTATGGAACAAGATGGTGGGACTTTGAAGTTGAGGCAACTCAATCACACCTTGGTTCATTTGATGGAACTATAGATGTATTTGGAGATTCAGCGTGGTCTCCTCCATTAGGACTAGCTGAACTCATATCTAAATTATTTGATTGCGAAGTTCGCATTGAGTTTAGTGAGCCTGGCATGGATTTTGCCGGTATATACACATACGTGGATGGTAATCCTACTAGAGAAGACGATTATAAATATAACGAGTTTCAATATCTAGAAGTGGATAGAGATTACGCAGTTGATGAGATTGTTCAACACATAAGCGACGGATGGTACAAGGATGAAGCAGAGCTTATTGACGATATATCGTACATGAGAGAAGAGGACATAGACTATCTAGTTGAAAAGTTTAAAAAAGTAGAAGTATAACTAAATTTAATTTACCCATATAACTATGAGACAAAAAGACGACAAAATGAATTTCAAACTGCACATGGCGTGCGGCAAAGATGAGTTGCGACCTGCGATGACTAATGTGTTTGTAACTAAGCAATTCTGTATTGCTACTGACGCACATATCATGGCTGTTGTACCTACATCCGATGTGTTCTCTGACGAGAAGTCAATGACTAACATCCCAGACGAAGGTATGTATGTAAATGCTAACGACTGGCGTAAGCTAATTACAGCTAATTACATTGAGTATGATGGTGATTTTATTGTTGCACATTTCCCTCGCAAGAGTCCAGCTCACGTCAAACCTATTGACGTTAAAGATATAGGCCCATACCCTAATTGGCAAGCTGTTGTTCCATCTAGCGAAAGGTTTGCATCTATTCCAAGAATAGGCGTCAATCCTAAATTGATGTACAACCTACATCAAGCTCTAGATACAACTATATTTAAGTTAGATTTTATATCTGAGAGTGCAGCTATTGCTGTATCAATACCTGAGTTTGGTTACGGAATAGAGTCAGGTCATCAATTTGGAATTGTAATGCCAACAATGTTAACTAAATAGTATATGAATATATTTGTACTCGATAACGACCACCAAAAGTGTGCAGAATACCATTGCGATAAGCATGTAGTAAAGATGATATTAGAGTACGCACAAATTCTAAGTACTAACGTTCGCATTGCTAACGAGTGTGAGTTAGGGTATAAGATAACTCACCGCAATCATCCTTGTACTATATGGGCAAGGAAGTCATTATCCAATTGGATGTGGCTAAAAAAGTTGTCTTTTTGTCTGAACGAGGAATATAAATATAGGTATGGCCACGTCAAGAATCATAAGTCTTATGATGTTATAGAGTCCCTTCCAACTCCTAACATTCCTGACGTTGGCCTAACCTCGTTCGCACAAGCAATGCCTGACTATTGCAAGTCGGACAATGCTGTCGATGCGTATCGTAAGTATTATATACTCGAGAAAAAAGATATTGTTAACTGGAAGAAGCGTAACGTACCTGTTTGGTATAAATAACTTAATTTTATTATATGACAAAAGAACAGATTGAAGAACTTGCAAACCTTGTAGCTGATAAACTCTGGGAGAAGCAAATGCAATTAGAAGAGGAAGCCGAGCGGTCTACCGAGAAAATCGGAGAGATGGCTAAGCTAGAAACAATGCTTTCAATTCTTGAGCAGAGCGAAGAGTATGCCAAGGCTTATGAAGTTAAGATGCGTCTTGATAAAATCAAAGACGAACTTAAACAAGCCGGAATACTTAAAGAACCAGAAGAATAAAACTATTTAATAACACTGACAATAGGGTATAATAATTATATTATATGGGGCTAATGTCACAAAGAAATATGGATTTTATTCACGATAACCGTATCATCTACAAAAGATTGCCTGTTAGCGATGTTCCTACAGAGGTTTACGATTGGGGTTGGTATTATGAGAATGGCACCAGTGAATATTATTCTTTATTCAATACCAAGGTTAAGATTAACTCATTCAGGAGTCTTAAATGGCACCTGATTGTTTTAAGATATCTTAACCAGGACATCGACCCGCAAGCATTCTACTCTTTGGCAGAATATATCGTAGATCAGAACAATGGATTTATCACTTTTAGCATCGATAGTAGCCTTTTGCACAATATTCTTGCAGAGGTATTAGATATCGAATTTCGTGTTCCTCCTAACACAAAGTTTAGGAAGATTATTTTTAAGGACGGGACTGGCCTTACCTCAGTCGAAAAATTAAGAATCGTAGGCAGTATTATTGGCAGAAATAAATGTGCTAATAATGTTGATATTTACGATGCAATGTTGTATCTTCACGACCAGAAAAAGAAGATAACAGTTAAAGCTATATCAGAATCTCTGGGTGTTTCTGTTAGAACAATATACAGAATAATGGATGAAGATTTGAAGAATGAAAAAAGAATATTAAATGAAGTATTACAACAAAGCAAATTACGCAAGGTATAAGCAAGATTTGAACACGTCCCTAGCCAATATGGAGGGTAAGTTTTTTGATGAGTATACAAAAGAACAACTCATCATTAAGTTTATGCCATACGCAGAGGAGATTGCTAGAAGTTTTTCTACATCAGACACGACGTCTGGAATTATTAACTATGAAGATTTAATACAAGAAGCAAATGCTAGTTTAACTTTTGCTATACACAGACTCGACTTCGGCAAGATGAACCTAGAAGATGACATCGAGAAGCAGATTAAAGGGTTTATATCTAAACGAATTAGAGGTGGTATTCGCAGGGCGATAGACTCTTATCGTGGAGACATAAGAATACCAGAGTATAAGCTTACAGAAATACGAAAGGATAATGGTAAAGACCACGCACTTGTTGAGATGTTCTTTAATTCCGTGTTCCTTAGTATTGACGACAAGATTGATGACGACGGAGATTCTACTTTTGAGGTAGAAGATAAGAATGAGCCGTACAATATAGTTTTACTTAATAAGTACGTATTGTCCCTTATGAGAAAACATTTGACGGATAGGGAATACAATGTACTTAGATTTAGTTATGGGCTTGATTGCGATAAGTTACCAGCTAAAAAAATAGCAGAGCTATTGGAGATTAAAGGAACAGCTGATTTTGTCCGTGTATCTCAAATAAAGAGGGATGCGATAGATAAACTTATCGATGCTGTTGAACCAAATGAGGTGTTGGATTTTTTAAATTAAATTATATGGAACAAGAAAGAACATTTGATGAGTTAATTAGATTGATTGTTAACTGGGCCGAGGATAGGAAGTTGATTGACAAACAAAACGTAGACCGACAACTTATAAAGGTGTACGAGGAAGTTGGGGAGTTATCTGCGGCTATTTTAAAGAATAATTATCCAAAGATACTTGATGGCATTGGGGATAGTTTTGTAACTCTTATAATACTTTCTGCACAGCTAGGGCTTCACCCTGAGGTTTGTCTTGGTGTTGCGTATGAAGAAATAAAATCAAGAACTGGAGAAACTAAAAACGGTATATTTATAAAAGACAATGAGTAGCACTACATTAACAAAATCAGAGATGCTTCGTGAATTGTTCGTAAAGTACGGACTTCACAAGGAAGATGCGTTTAAGAGCCCACAGGGATGGACAATTATTACTAGATCTGGTATCGACAAGATTCAAGCCGAGTCAGATATAGATATCGAGTACGATGTTGTTGAGTATACACCTGGCGAATCTGCTGCTGTTAAGGCTACCGCCGAATGGAACAACCGCAAACTAACTACATTTGGAGAGGCATCGCCTAAGAACTGCCGTCAATCTTATGTATTGGCTATGGCCGAGAAACGTGCGATGTCGCGTATTGTTTTAAAGCTTACTGGTTTTTATGCTCTTGGCGTGTTTGGTCAAGACGAATCAGAGGATTTTGTAGATGCAAGTAAATATCAACTTAAAAAGACAGTGTAAATGGATAGATCAGAAATTATAGAGAAGCTTAGAGATGACAATAATTATTATGGAGATTTTGGGAAAAAGTTTCTCAGCAATTCTGACATCAAAACTCTTCTTAGTAACCCCTTAAACCTACACAAGGAGACTGAGAAGAATGTTAACTTGCTGTTTGGCAGCTATTTACACACGCTAATATTACAGCCTGACAAATTGACATCATTCAAGATTCTTGATTACCCAAACAGGAATTATAAAGCGTACAAGGAAGAAGTGGCATCCCACGGTGAGATATGCTTGTTAGAGCACGAGGCAGACAAGGCTCATGAGTTGTCTAATGTTTTGTTGTCCAATAAAATTATATCTGACTTAATACTTGGAACTGGAGCGCACTCTAAAGTTGAGCATGAAGTTCCTGGTATTTTGGATTTTAATGGGAACCTTTGGAAGGGAAAGGCCGATGTTCTAAATCACGATGAGAAATTAGTTATAGACATCAAGACATCTAGCGACATCGAACGTTTTAAGTGGTCTGTTCGCGACTATAATTACGACAGTCAAGCCTATCTTTATTCAAGAATGTTTGGATATGAACTCATATTTATTGTAATCGACAAAAATACGCATGTAATAAATATATTTGAGGTATCTGATGAGACATTAGAGAACGGAAGCGATAAGGTTTTCCGCGCTAACGGAATGTATGACTTGTATTACAAGACTGAAGGATTTAACCCTAAGGAATATATAGAAACAAAAATAGTATGAGAATAGAGTTTAACACAATATCTTGTCAATTTTATTTTCTGCCATTTATAAAGACGACCTACTCTAAAATATTAAATGGGAATATAGAGCTTATATTTGGTTGGATGAATTGGGAAATTTGCCTATCTTTGAAGTGATATGTACACATACGAAATTACAAAAGTTCGTCGAGTTGTAGATGGAGACACAATAGAAGCAACAGTAGATCTTGGCTTTAGTATATTCCACAATATAACTATAAGGTTGCTTGGTATAAACTCTCCAGAGACGAGAACTAAAGATTTAGAGGAGAAAGAAAGAGGCTTAGAAGCTAAAGATTTTTTGAGGATATACATGGATGATAATAGAGATGCATATATGGTTGTTCATTCTTCTGAACTTGATAGTTTTGGAAGAAGCCTTGGAGAAATATATGTAGATGGTGAGAACCTAAGTGAATTAATGTTACGAGAAGGACACGCAGTTCCTTATGAGAAATAGTTATGGAAGAAGACAACTCTAATGACGCATTTGTGCTTATAATGGCAACATCGTTATTTGTTTTTTATATTTGTTATTTATTTATTTTATTTATTAAACCCTAAAATTTTATTATATGGCTTTTATTTTATCAGGTAGTATCAAGTTGACAGATATACCTCAAGACAAAATTATCAAAGGAAAGAATGGTAAGTATGCTGGGCTTACTATCTCTGTTAACAATGAACCAGACAAATTTGGAAACAATGCTAGTATAGTCCTTTCTCAAACAAAAGAAGAGCGTGAGGCTAAGGCTCCTAAAGTTTATCTAGGAAACTGTAAACTTATATGGACCGACGGTGTTGTTCCTCAAGTACCACCTAGAGATGGAGCACCTGCTCCTAAAGCAAAAAATCAATCCGTACAAGAAGACGACGATCTACCTTTCTAATGCTAGAGGAGGACTACGTATATGTAAGGACCAATGGTAATGGTGACGTTACCTGTATAGAGGATTAATAATTTAAACTTAACCAATGCAAGTTGAGACGCACGAGATAAATGGTTTTGAGATTGAAGACTTTAACCAGTATAAGTTAGACGTTGGCAAAACTCAAGGTATATGTCCTCTGTGTAGTAACAATCGTAAAAAGGGTCATCAGAGTCTTAAATGCGCTTCTTATGACTGGAAGAGAGGTATTGGTACTTGTCACAACTGTAATCAAACATTTCAAATGCATACATTTAAACGCAAAGGTGAGGTAGATAAAGATTATATCAGGCCAGAGCCTATAGCTGATTCAATAAGCGTCAGTGATAAATTACAGAAATGGTTTGAACAGAGGGGTATATCTAAACAAACTATAATTGATTTGAAGGTCACTGAAGGTATGGAGTACATGCCTCAGACCAATAAGAAGGAAAACACAGTTCAGTTCAATTATTATATCGGAGGTGAGTTAGTAAATATAAAGTATAGAGATGGTAAAAAGAATTTCAAACTATATAAAGGAGCGGAAAAGGTATTTTACAATATCGATGCTAGTAATGGCTATGATTCTGTTATTATTGTTGAGGGCGAAATGGATGTATTATCTTTCCACGAAGCCGGAATTAAGAACGTTATATCTGTACCGAATGGAGCTACGCTCAACAACAACAACCTTCAATATCTTGATAACTGTATAGATTATTTTTCAGATAAGGAAAAAGTAATCATCGCTGTTGATTCAGATGAAGCCGGAAAAGCATTGCAGCAAGAATTGATAAGAAGACTTGGTGCTGAACTGTGTTATACCCTTGATTATAAAGATTGTAAAGATGCAAATGAATACCTACAAAAGTATGGATCAGAAGAATTGGCGAAGCGTGTATATTCCGCCAAAGCAATCCCGCTCGAAAATGTCGTTACGTTTAAAGAAATTGAGAAGGACGTTGAAGACTTTGTACTCAATGGTTTTAAACCTGGCTACCAAGTAGGTCTTCCAAACTTTGACGCTATATTTTCAACATACACAAGTCAGTTTATTACTGTAACAGGCATACCCTCTTCTGGTAAATCTGACTTTGTAGACCAGATGACTGTTGGGTATAACCTTAATTACGGATGGAAGATTGCTTATGCATCACCTGAGAATAAACCTACATTCTTGCATGCCCATAAGTTGATGCGTAAGCTTTGGCAAGTTATGCCGTCTAAAGAAGATATTGGTAGTGAGCAGTGGAATAAAGTCACTGACCATATCAATGACAATTTCTTTTTTATCGAGATGGATAGGTATACTCTTGACGATGCATTGCGTAAGGGCGCCGAACTTGTTAAGCGCAAGGGTATAAAATGTCTTGTTCTTGACCCATTTAATAAGGTTCGCAATCTTAGTTCTTCAACTGATGATGTGAATAAGTACACTCTTGAGTATCTTGAGAAGATTGATATCTTCTGCAAGAAATACGATGTTCTTGTTATAATTGTGGCTCACCCTACAAAGATGTATAAGGACAAAGATGGAAATATTGAAGAGCCTACTATGTATAACATTAAGGGTGGTGGCGAATGGTATGATGCTAGTTATCATGGTATATTGGTTCATAGAGATTACAATCGTAAAACTGTTAAAGCTAAAGTATTGAAGGTTAAGTTTCAAAATCTCGGAGAGAATGGTGCGGAGGCTCACTTTAAATGGGAATCAAAATCTGGTAGTTTCATTCCGATAGAAACTCCAGATGAACATCCTTTGCCTTGGTGATGAGAAAGTTTAAATTAAATCCAAACGGATTGCTTGATTATGGAGAGTACGAAAAGACCAGAGAAGACTACACAGCCTACACATGGTGCATAAATAATGGCATAGTTGTTTATGAGGAGGTTAAAGTCGAAGGGCCGTGGCATGTGTTTATAAAGCTTGGAAGAAAGCTACATAAATCTCCAGAGACCTACGGAAAAGGAGAGGTCACGGCTAAGGTCTTTGAGTATTATAGGTATTATTATAATAAAAATAAGAATGAAGAGAGTTAGTATTGTGTTTGTTGACCCGATTGTCGAGTCTGTAGCTAGGAAGTTTGCGGATAGATCTAACGTCGGATATAAAAAGTATGGGACTACATTAGAAGAAAATGATGGATCAGTAGATTACTGGATGAATCATATTCAAGAAGAGTTAATGGATGCCTTGCTGTATATCGAAAAGACAAGGAATGTTTTAAAGCAAATAAATGCAGATGAGAAAATCAAAAAAGAAGGGTCCAGTACAGGCGAATAAAATAAAGTACGATGGTATTAATTTTGCTTCTGGTCTTGAAAGATATATGTATATGGCTCTTAAAAAAGCTGGGATAAAAGCAATATATGAAGGGGATGTTTTCACTTTGATTGATGGATTTGATTTCACGACTGAAGTTTACGAAAGGCAGTCTAATGGGAAAGGAGAGTTTATAAACAGAGGGAATAAAAAGATATTGCCTATAAAGTATACACCTGACTTTGTCGGACAAGGTTTTATTATTGAGTGTAAAGGCAGAAGCAATGAGTCGTTTCCAATGAGATGGAAGTTGTTTAAGAAATACGTCGAAGACAACATGAGCGGCATAACATTGTACAAACCTCAGACTAAAATCGAGTGCGACAAAGTTATATCTTTGATATTGGAAAATAATAATAAATTTAAGAATTAATGGCTAAAATTAAGAAGCAATCAAGCGATATTAATAAGAAGGTCAAGGTCAAGGTCTCTAGGCCTGGGGTTCACGCTAAGACAAAAACGTCAAATCTAAAGAGCTCTAAGAATTACAAAAAGAAATACAGAGGACAAGGAAGATGAGACACCTAAGCAAGAATGAAAAGCATGTATCTAGAAATCAATACAGCAAGAGACAGATTGATAAGTTTGTCAAGTGGTCTCTTAAGCAAAAAGGATTTCTAAAATACAGAGAGTTAGTGGAGATTCAGGACTATTATAATGTTAAGGTTTATTAATACATGGAAGAAAAAGATGAAAAGGCTTGGGAGTTATCATTTGGATTGTATCCCGGGATATTGATTGGGGCTCGCACATATTATACTGAGAATGTAACAACTTATGTATTTTATTTGCCGTTTGTTGATTTTGCAATTGCAATAGAAAACTAAACATACACAAAAAAATGGAACAAAAAAAGATTGACTTATTCACGGGTCTAATGGATGCCGAGATTTCTCGAGTAAGAAAAAACTCCGTCGCTCTTTACGATAAGGCGATGGCTTGTTTATCTATTAATGATTATGATTGTCTAATGGACAACATCACTAGCTTCGTAACTGCTTCTAAATCAGCGGATTACTTAGAGCAGTTAAAGAATGAAGTATTGGTTTTGGTGGCTCCGAAACCAGTAGAGCCAGTTATTGAGCCTGCAAAAGTAACAATGGAAGATTTAATCAACGCTGTTGATTCTTTGACGGCTGAGGTCACCCCCTCAAATAACGTAGAGTAATTATTAATTTTAACAATTTATATTATGGGAAAAGGAACAGAAATCGTTCAAAACTTTAAGGCTTGGTATAAGTCTAAAACAATTATCGGCCTTGCAATATCCTCTATTTCTGGGGTTGTATTTGCTTTGACTAGCGGTAAAGTAGATGTTCAGGGCGCTGTTGATACAGCTATGACTGGAGCTGATGAATTGGCTAATAGCGCTGATAATATTGTAGCTGGAGTTATGTTCTTCGTAGGACAAGCCATTGCTGTATATGGTCGCCTTAAAGCTAAAGTAGGCTTAAAATAAGATAGTATTTATTAATTTATACCCGCTCTGCTTCGGTTGGGCGGGTATTTTTATCTAAAATTTTATGGGATTATTTGACGAAAGAATACCTTACAAACCATTTGAATACCCAGTATATTATACTGAAGGTTGGCTTCCACAGGCTCAAGCATTTTGGCTACACACAGAGATTCCTATGTCTGGAGATGTAAAAGATTGGAATGAGAAACTTACTGAATCTGAAAAGAACTTAGTCGGAAATATACTACTTGGTTTTGCGCAGACTGAATGCGCAGTATCTGATTATTGGACTCAAAAGGTAGTCGGATGGTTCCCTAAGCACGAGATACAACAAATGGCTATGATGTTTGGTTCTCAGGAAACAATACACGCAGTAGCTTATTCTTATTTAAACGAAACACTAGGTCTTGAAGATTTTGAGGCTTTCTTGCACGAGCCAACAACTGCTGCAAGGTTTGATAATTTAGTCAGTTATGATGGTAAAGATCCAAAAGGTATTGCTAGATCTTTGGCAATATTTTCTGCGTTCGCAGAAGGCGTTTCTCTTTACAGCGCATTTGCTGTATTGTACAGCTTCCAATTGCGAAATATGCTCAAAGGGATTGGGCAACAAATGAAATGGAGTGTACGTGATGAATCGTTACACAGTAAGATGGGTTGTCAGTTGTTTAGGCATATATGCGATGAGATACCAGGACTGAAGGACGATGTTCGTAGTGATGTTTTGGAGGCTGCGGCAGTAATGCTTACTCTTGAAGAGAAATACATTGACAAGATGTTTGAGCAGGGGGATATTGAAAATCTCAAAGCTAAAGACTTAAAGAATTTTATACGTAAAAGAATTAATGAAAAAATTGTCGAACTGGGATATAATGACCATGCTAATTATTTTAAATTTGACAGCGATAGCGCTAGCGAGTTGGATTGGTTCTACCACTTAACTGGAGGTGTTACGCATACAGATTTCTTTGCAATAAGACCAACAGATTATTCTAAAGCTAACGAAAAAGAGGATTGGGAAGAACTATGGTAGGAGAAAATAAAGTTGAATTATTAGGTTATTATGGCAGTGACGAGGTTATAGCTTGTAGTGCTTGGACATCGACATCAAGAGATTTGACAGATGAAAAAAGGGAGCGTATCCCTGCATTGATAGATATGTTGTGGTCTCATGGTCACGAGACGCCATTTGAGAAAGGTACAGTGCACTTTCTTGTTGATTGTGATATTGCCAGTCATATACATCTATTAAAGCACCGCATATCTTCTCTAAATGCCGAATCAGCTAGATATAAGGAATTGAAGGAAGATAAATCTTATATTCCGGAAGACTGGCCAGATGATTGGATAGAGAGGCTTGACACATTTAGTCAGCTTAGTAATAAGTTGTATCACGAATGTCTGAATGAGTTATCTGGTCCATTGGGCAGGAAAAGGGCTAAAGAGTCTGCTAGGTTTTTCAAAGCTTACAACTCTCAGATTCAGTCCGATGTTATGTTTAATATGAGAAGCTTTGCAAACTTTTTAAAACTTAGAAATAGTGAACACGCTCAAAAAGAGATTAGAGAAATTGCGCAAGAGATGTTATCCCTTGTTAAGAATATTGAAGGAAATCCGTTTCGATATACGTTAAGAGCATTTGAATTATATGGAAAATAACGAGGAATTATTATGGGTGCTTTGTAAAAAAGTGCCTAACTGGAAATGGAGGAGACTCGACGATAAGAGTACACAGTGGTACAAGGATGGACATAGATACGAAATAGTAGAACCTAATATAACAAAAAAATATGACTTGGAACGAGAACTGGAAGGTTGGGATTGACTATCCTGAATGGGGAGACACTGAAGTGTACAAGAAAACAATAATTGGTGGGTATCTTCTGCCGTGGGAGACTCCTAAGGATGCGTATGAGAGAGTTGCCACTACTGTAGCTAAGAGATTATATAAGCCTGAGATGGCTTCTATCTTCTTTGATTATATCTGGAAAGGCTGGTTAAATCTAGCCTCTCCAGTATTATCTAACACAGGAACAGACAGAGGTCTTCCTATATCTTGTTTCGGAATAGATGTCGGAGATAGTATCCAAGAGATTGGATCTAAGAATCTGGAGATGATGATACTTGCCAAACACGGAGGCGGTGTTGGCGTAGGTATTAATATGATACGTCCTGCGGGAGCTAAAATAACTAATAACGGAACATCAGATGGTGTTGTTCCATTTTGTAAGATATATGATTCAACAATACTTGCAACCTCACAAGGGTCTGTCAGACGAGGGGCTGCGTCAGTTAATCTCAACATTGACCACGACGACTTTGAAAGCTTTCTTGAAATCAGAGAGCCAAAAGGGGATGTCAATAGACAATCTCTCAACCTTCACCAATGTGTTGTTATCGGAGATAAGTTTATGCGAAGACTTGAAGGAGGAGATATCGATGCGAGAAGGAAATGGGGTAAGCTTCTCCAAAAGCGTAAAGCAACTGGAGAACCATATATCCTTTTTAAAGGAAACACTAACAAAGCGAATCCAGAAGCATATAGAACAAACGGATTAAAAGTACACATGACTAACATCTGTTCCGAGATAACACTACATACGGATGAAACCCATAGTTTTGTGTGTTGCCTTAGTTCAGTAAATTTAGCTAAATATAATGAATGGAAAGACACTGACTTGGTATACCACTCTATTTGGTTTTTGGATGGTGTACTTGAAGAATTTATTCAGAGGGCGAAAGGGCTTAAAGGTTTTGAGAATAGTGTCCGCAGCGCGGAAAAAGGGAGAGCTTTGGGGCTTGGAGTTTTGGGATGGCATACTTATCTACAACAAAGGGGAATACCTTTTGAGGGTCTTCGAGCGCAGTTCGAAACAAGAAAGATTTTCAGCCAGATTAAGATTGAATCGGAACGAGCCTCAAGAGACCTTGCGAAGATTTATGGAGAGCCGCTATGGTGTAGAGATACAGGATTTAGAAATACTCACTTACGAGCAATCGCTCCTACAGTATCAAACTCAAAGCTTTCGGGTAATGTTTCTCCGGGTATTGAGCCTTGGGCCGCTAATCTATTTACGGAACAATCTGCTAAGGGAACGTTTATTCGAAAGAACCCAGAGCTTGAAAAGGTTTTAGATGATATTGGTTTAAATACGAAAGCCATATGGGATAAAATATTAGAAGACAAGGGTTCTGTTCAAGGAATAAAAGAGCTAGATGATTATGTTTTTACTCCTCGTGGATTGCAGTCTATTGCTGATATCCAAGAGAGTACACTTGAAAAGATTAAGCTTGAAGGATTCGAAGCTGTTAAAGACGTATTTAAGACATTCAAAGAGATTAATCAACTTGAGTTAGTTAATCAAGCTGGAATACGCCAACAGTACATCGACCAATCCGTATCTCTAAATCTTGCGTTCCCTTCAGAAGCAACTCCTAAATGGATTAACCAAGTTCATTTAGACGCTTGGAAGAAAGGCGTTAAGACGTTATATTATATGCGTACAGAATCAGTTTTAAGGGGTGATATTGCAATGAAGGCAATGAATCCAGATTGCTTGTCTTGTGACGGGTAGTATTGTTTTATTTAATTATTAACCATTATATATTCTTATGAAGAAACTTTTGTTTATTTTATCATTAATCTGGACGGCTTCAATAACCGCTCAAGAAAAAGACCAAGACTCAACGATTATCTTGGTAGAGAAACTAAATGAGGTTACAGTATCCTCTAGGATTATTGACATCGCAAAAGAACGGGCAACCCCCGTTGCGGTGTCGACAATCTCTTCGAATGAGATTTCATTAAAAGTAGGGAATCAAGAGTTTCCTGAAATTATGAAAAGTACTCCAAGTGTTTACGCCACAAAGCAAGGTGGTGGTTATGGAGATTCCCGAATCACATTACGCGGTTTCGACCAACGCAACACATCATTTCTTATCAACGGACAACCAGTCAATGATATGGAGAATGGATGGGTGTATTGGTCTAACTGGCAGGGACTTACCGATGTTGCTTCTGGTATTCAGATTCAACGTGGCCTTGGAGCATCTAGATTAGCTGTTCCATCTGTAGGTGGTACGGTATCCATCTTAACTAAAACAGCTGATTTGTCAGAGGGAGGTTCGTTCTCTCAAACGTTTGGAAATGATGGATACACAAAAACATCCGCAGTGTACAACACAGGTCTGAGCGACTCTGGATGGGCATCCTCAGTGTTGTTGAGTAAATGGGCTGGAGACGGTTATGTTTACGGAACATCGGGAGAAGGCTTAACGTATTTCTTTGCGTTAGGGTATGCTCCTAAGGACTCTAATCACTCCTTGAATCTATCTATCTTGGGTGCAGGACAATGGCATCACCAACGTAGCTCTTGGGTTTCAATACGTGATTACATTAATTTTGGAACTCCAGGAAAGATTGACCAAAGATGGAACACCGATGCTGGTTTCCTGAATGGCGAGGAGTACAATATGCGTAGGAATTTTTATAATAAGCCACTAGCTACGTTAAACTGGGATTGGGACATCAACTCCACCACAAGTCTTAACACGTCTCTGTACGGCTCTGCTGGACGCGGAGGAGGTACTGGCCCTCGTGGTGGTAACTTTAGAAATGCAGAGATTGATTATTATCCTTTCAACAAGGATTTGACCGAGCAGTATTTAGCGAATGGCCGTGGTACTCGTGACAGAAATGGATTTATTAATTTTGACAAAGCAGTTGAGGTTAATCAATCTACAACAAATCCCTACAGTGGATCTATATCTAAGTTTGGAGGTATGTTGATTGGTTCAAATGGTTATAGGGATGATGGTGTTAATCGTGCCGTACTTGTTCGTAGGGCTTCAATGAACTCTCATGACTGGGTTGGTGCTATTTCTAATTTAGAAAAAGATTTAGGAGATGGATTTCGTGCTTCTATCGGGATTGATTTACGTTCTTATAAAGGTTACCACTATCGTGTTCTTAACGACCTTCTTGGTCTTGATGGCTATTACTCGACTGGAAACAAAAACTCCGCTGGTCAGATTGTTGAAGCTACTGTTGAGGCTTCCCCGTTTAAAAATACAGGGCTTAAAGGTCCTATGATTGATTATTATAACATAGGAATTGTTGGATGGCAAGGTGTTAACGGTATGGTTGAACATACTAGTGAAGACAATAGAGTAAACGCTGTGTTGCAGTTTGGTAAATCAAATCAATCTTTCAAACGTGAGGATTACTTTGACCAACCTGGAAATCCAGTTTCTGACAAAGCAAATCAAGGTGGTGGTTATTTAAAAACTGGTGCTAATTACAATATTAATGATAAATCAAATGTATTTTTCAACACTGGATTAATTAATCGTCAGCCTCAGTTTGACGCTGTATTCCCTAATTATGCAAATGAGGTTAACCCTGATTTGCGCAATGAGAAGATTCGTTCTTTTGAAGTTGGATATGGATACAAGACTGACAAGCTAAGTGTTAATGTAAATGCTTATGCTACGTCTTGGGGTAACAGATTTGTTAGTCGTTCATTGTTTAATGCCCAAGGAGACCAAGGAACTGCCCAATTTAAAGATGTAAGTGAGAATCACAAGGGAATTGAAATTGAAGGTACGTATCGCCCAGTATCTAAACTAAAACTACAAGGTAGTATTTCTGTTGGAGATTGGAGATACACCAAGGACTTTAAAGCCACTTTGTTTGATGCAAATCAACAAGAGATTGGTGAAGGAGTTCTTTATTTGAAAGACGCTAAAGTAGGTGATGCGGCTCAGTTCACTACTTACTTTGGTGCGGATTATTACTTAGGCGACATAGGAATTGGAAAGGTTACTGTAGATGCTAGTTATCGTACAGCTGGTAATCTTTACGCTGATTATGCTCCTACTGATGCTGTATTTACTAAACCTGATAACGCTGGAGCTGTTAAGCTTCCTTCATATGGTTTAGCTGATTTAGGATTTACATCTAGATATACTCTATTTGGAAACAAAGTTACAGCTCGTGTTAATATTAACAACTTGTTTAACACAGTATACATCTCTGAATCTGAAACAAATATTCACGCTGATGGCAATGCGATGACCTGGAAAGGTGTTGATGTTCGCAATTCAGTATGGTTTGGATTCGGTCGCACTTGGAACGCATCTTTGAAATATACGTTCTAGTAGGTATTAAAATGAAGAAAGGGGGCCTTGACGGGCTCCCTTTTTTTATTCATTATATAACCAGATAACATCTGGGTCTTTAGTTTCATCAATATCAACATGTATGAACGTATTTCCTATGCCGATGCGATGGAAATTATGTTTTAATAATGATGCCAATAATTCATATCTCTCCCGGCTGTTATTTACTTTTATGTCTACAGCCACTCCTGACAAATGTGGAGAATCTGCTACACCTCCAACCTTTGCATTATGAGCCTCAGTCCTGTATCCTGAGTTAATTCTAATTGGTCTTCCATAATCTTTCCTGACTAAATCAAGCATCATGATTAGTTTATTCGACATATATTTCTCCCCGCTTCCAGGTTCATCAGGGGAATCAAATTCACTGTATTTAAAATACCTAAACCTCATCCTCAGATTTTTTTTTATTACGATATAATTCATACCACTTCGTAGCGGTATACCCTATTGATATAAGTAATAGCATTATCTTCAATACTGTCTCGATATTTGAAAAAGATAAAAGAAAAGTAGCCGCATTTAGAGCAAGTATTTTTATATCTTGTATATTTGTCATTTCTTTCTTTTTAATGATTTTACCCGCCTCGGTTTTCCGGCAGGTTGCCCTAATCTCTTTTTTTGATTTATTCTTGATCTCTTTTCCGATGCAGACATTTCACCTACTGTCTTAGGCGTATCTTTAGACACTCTCTTTTTAGGTCTGCAATACGGAGTTCCTCTTTTTTCTCCTTCAGACCTACCACAAGCCTTACCAGTTCTAACATCTGTCCATTCTTCTTTGAACCAGCGTTTAAGATCTAATCCTTTTTCAGTCTTGCGTACAGCCATTATTTCTTTTTAGATTTATTACCCCAGTTACTAGCTCCAACCTTACGGCATTTAGCTATTGCACCTGAAGCATAAGCCGATGGAAATACTTTATATCTTCTTTTTACTTTGCTGTAGCAAGCATCTTTCTTAGCCATATTTATTTATTTACCAGCCACTTTTTGATTTTTTACCCCATCCAGATCTACTTTGGCGCTTCTTTTTGGCTTCCTCTTTTTTCTCTTTCGTCTTTTGCTCTTTTAATTTTTCAATCTTTTCATTTTCCATTCCAAGATTCCAAGTGCTCCATCCTAAAAGTAATGCAACTCTTTGCCATGCGTCATTGTCAGAATCAGCTGCTTCTTTCAATTGTCTTATATCGTTTATTACTTTATCCATGGGAATATTAACGCCAGCCGATAGTAAACTTCCTACGATATCATATGCTGGGTTATCAATATCAAAGCCCATATCCTCTACAATATCTTTGTTGTATTTGTAGTTCATGTAAGCGCCCTGATACAATGTCCTAGCTTTAATGCCTATTGGAGCTGATAGGTTCAATGCTTCTATAAGTGTCCTAGCGTGATCAGCTTTATAGCCTTTTTTCTCTTGAGCAACAAATTCTAACATTGCATTTTTAACTGTGGCAACATAAGCTCCTCTTAAACCGCTCCCTCTTAACATGGTGTCTAAAACACTATTTATAGTTCTTATTACTCTCTTCTCTTTTTCTGCGTCGTATTTTTCCTTGTCATCTTCATCCTCTGGAGCGTCTCCCATAAATGCAAATAGCGACTGTTGTAATCCAGAAAAAATTGCAGACTGAACAAATGAATAATAAGCTATCTTACTTATATGCTCTCTTTTATCACCCCTTCCAGCGGCTAAATCTTGAGCAGCTCTAGTGGTAAGCCTATAGTATTGCATAGGCGTGTTTTGGAAAGCTAAGAAAACACGACCAACATTAGTTGTTTGTTGCATTGATAATTTATCTGGTCTGGCTGATTGTTGAGATTGCTCAGTAGCCTCAATGAAATCCAACCAAGCTTGATCATGAGCCTGTTGTTCATTCATTCCTTTTTTCATATAAGACTTCTTCCTGTTTCTATAAAAGCTAGCACCACCAAAAGATATAGCCAAACTATCGCCTATTTGTGTGAAAGTGAATCCCTTCTGCAACAATTTATTTACAAAACCTCTATAACCTTCAACCCCACCCTTTCTGAGTTCGTTAGCTAATACAGCGGCCTCAACTTCCGTTTTCAACCCTCCCCTTCTTTCTTTGAGATAGTCTGAATTGAATATTCTTACTACATCTTTAGCAAACTGAGGTATATTAGCGAATGCTTTAGCAGCTTGTATAGGGTTATTGTCAGACCAGTTGATGTAGTTTGTCATAGACATTAACTGAAGTACTGCTGATTTAGCATTAAAGAACATCGTAACAGCAACGGAACCAGTAAGCCACTTCTGAAACTCAGACATCTCTTTAGTTGTCTTCTCAGGTATAGCTTTCCCCTTTTCTATTCTGTATAGCATATCTTCTAGTGCATTCCTGAAGTCTGTCCCGTAATGAGATTCTATCTTATTTAAGTTGTTCGGAGAGAAAATAGCATCTGCGTTCTGTTTCCACTCAGCAAGATACTCAGCTCTCTTTACGTCATCAATAATTCTCTCAACGTCTTCAAATATGGAGCCAAACGTCCAATTAGATTTTGGATTAACCCATGATTCAGTAGTCCCTGTCAATTCCTGCAGATAAGTTGCGTACTCCATCATTCTTGGGTTAGACATCACAATATCACCTAATGCCTTAGCGTCAGCTTCACTTATTCCTAATGTCGATGTTGAGTTTCCAGACTTCAAATATAAGTATGCTCTAAGCGCCTGGTCATTTGTGTATTTTAAATAGCCAGACCCCTTAGACATAGAAACCTTTACATCTTCATATTCTTTGTTCAAGTCCTTAAAGTCCCTTGTTATCTTTTGTCTAGCGTGAGTCATAGCCACATAAGCGCGATTCAACGGATCTGTTAAATACTTGTTGAAGAAAGCTTTCTGAGCATCACCCTCTTTACCTTTACCAAGTAGTGAATACCAAAAACCAGTAAAATCATCAGCTGAAGGAGCCATAAATCTAAACTCTTTCTTCCTTCTGTCAGAATTAAGCCTAGCCGTAGACTCTGATATCTGCTCGTCTACATTTATACCCGTCGCTTTCTTAATTATATTTGCAGTAACATACTCAAGATTGTCTCTGTCTGTTTTAGATTCAGGATTACTTCCAAGTCCGTTTTGCTCAGTGAATGCTTTAGATGTGCTAAATATCCTAGCTCCGTCTTTTTCCGCTAAAGTCCTAAGCTCATTATACCTTCTTCCTGTTAAGTGAGTCCTGTAGTCAACATCTATTTTGTTTACCCCATTCATTATTAGTCTAATACCTCTTGAATCTACATTTCTCGAGTATGAGGCATCGACAACACCTCCTCTATATCTATAGTTGTTCGAAGGTATTTTACCAGTGATGGCGGACATAGCTGCTTGAACGTCATAACTTGATGTAGTTACAGCGTGCTCTATTTGAACATAAGGTTGATGCTTTACTTTTGGATTTTGTTTTTTCTTTTCTATAACCGAAAGAGTAGACTTGTCACCTCTAATCAAAGTATTCTCACTTATCATACTGTGATCTTTGCTTATCTCCACTAAGTTTTTAGTTCCAGACCCAGTGTTGATTAATGCATAAGTTGCGTATGCAACAGCTTCAGTGTATTGTTCTGGAGTTAGATTTGGATCAGACAACATGTCGTGCAATCCAGAGATAACAGTGTTTCTTATGTTAAGCTTTAAGCTATTGTATTTTTTTGCTTTTTCTATAAGACCTTCGACATGCTTTAGCCTTGTTTCGTTATCTTGACCAACTGTTTCCCTTAAATATTTATTGATCTCAGAACTCAATTTATTCGAGAAGAAAAGCTTGTTGTCAATACCTTCCTCCCTAAACTTATTAAACTCCTCCTTTGTTTTTTCGGCGTATTTACTGGTTTTCTCTGAAACGTCAAATTTTCCAGAGCCAACACTAGATTTATTTTCCGCATCGAAGTGGAATATGTATTTAGCTATGTCTATACTAAGGCCAGTATCGTTTATTAAGTTTGATATTACATTGTAAGCTTTCTGAGAGTACTCGGATAATATTCTAGAATCCTTTTTATTATTATATATCTCAGCTAACCCTATAAGTACCGATTTAGCATCAACACCCTTCTTATTGAAAATTCCTTTGATGCCAGGGTGCATCGTCAATAATGTTTGCGCTTTAGACCTTGTAGCTTTTAACTCATATAGCTTTAAAACCATCTTGAAGAACATATCAGACAACTTCTCGTCATTCATCATCTGAGACATCATATAGTTTCCATATCTATACAAATCCTCGTCGCTATCTAAAGACTCTATTGTCTCTCTAATATTTTCTTCTGTTATGTTTAATTCTGAATCTACAAATTTAAACTTAGACCTTGTAAATGCTTTCCCAGCAGAAAGCATGCTACTACTCCTTCCGGCCCCGAAATCAACTATCATTTGAGTTGGAACACCCATCTCTTCCATTATTTTTCTCCCTTCGGTATTGGTTATTAATTTACCAATCTGCCTTAAAACAGCAAGTCTTAAATTAGCTTCATCACTTTTACCTCTAAATGAGTTATTTGTGCCATCTTCATTAATACCAAGCATCGACAAAAACTCTCCTTTATTGAACTGTTTCTTGAACTTAACGACTCCTGAGCTAGCTCCAGTAACTTTTTTACCAGTCTTAGCTACACCCTCTTCAAATTCCCTTTTAAGTCGACCGGTATTAGGATTGACTTCTGGCCTTGTTAAATCAACCTCATAGAAGTTATCAAGAAGTAATCTCTTCATGTTTACGCTAATACCTCTACCTTCCGCCGAAGCTGGATCTAGAACGTAGTTTGCATCAGGTAATATATTATATATATCCTCAGCAGCGTCGAATATTATTTTTGCTGAAGAGTTTAATTCATCAGCATTTAATTGTCCAGTTTCTTTTAAGAATCTCTCTTCTCGTATTTGAAATTTCTCAGATAAAGATTCCGTTACTAAATTACTAGTGTCTCCAAAAAACATTTTGGCTTTCTCGCTAGTATTAAATTTAGATCTTACCTCTGCCGACGCCTTTGATTCAAAAGCCTTATCCTTAAATATAGATATAGGATCTATTAAAACATCTCCTTCGTCAAAAATACGATGGTCAAATGCCTCGTCAAAGTTATCTTGATAAGCGATGTCATATCCAGCTTCGTAGTCATCAGTTCTAACGTCGTACTGCTCTTTCTTGTACTTTGTGCTATTAGCTAAGTTTAGAGCTTCTTGCCTAACCTTGTCAGTTAAGTATCCGTTTAATTTTTTAAGAGAAGGATCGTATGTTTTTAATCTGTGAGCAAGTCCTGTTTTTCCTCCCCAACCATCTATAACATCATCGATAAAAGACTCTTTTTCATATTCAGATATTTTAGCAGCGCCAATAACGTCTTTAGCGTTATATTCGATGAGCTGTTTTAAAGCTTTCCTTACTTTTGGCCTGTTAAGTATCTCCGTCTTATTGTTGAGGTCCATTGTTTCTTGAGCTTCATTAAACACAGACTTCCATGAACTAGGACTCTTTTCTTGCTCATCAGCAATCTTCATTATTGCATCTGTATATTGGTCCATGTCTATTTCGCCACTACGAAACATCTTATCGTACATAGCTCTCTTTTCCCCTACACTAAGCAGACTTCCATTACCTCTGGACAAACCACCGCTAAGATTATTTTTACTCTTCCAGAAACCTTCAAATGACCTCAAGTGGTTCATTATTGAAGAGTTTATGTCTGAAGATTCAGCAGCAGAATCTAACTCGCCAAATAAATCTTTCTGTCCAATCCTAAATAAATCTTTAAATCTAAAAGAAGAATCTATATCGGAGTCATTGATGAAGCCTATAGAGTTTAAGTCAGAGTATAAATTCATCAGCTCCTCAAACTTCAACTTTTTATTTCCTCCTGCTATCGCTTCATACGTCTTTATTCTTTCTTCAACCTCATTGCTTAATGCACGATTTCTATTTTTATATATCTTGCGATTTATCTTATTTTTTAAATCCTCGTAAGCTCTATCTATGATCGACTCGTCCATATTTTCTATGTTCTTCACCGTCATATAATGGTGTCCAACCTCGTGCTTTGGAGCGATTGCAGCCATTGTTTTGTCAAATTCACTAAGTTTTTCGTCTTTTATGACGCTCTTTATCTTTGAATCATTGACAAATGTAATTCCGTGGTTAGCATTAGCATTCGCAGTTAACACCTCAAACGCTGTTCGTGGACTTTTTCTTATGCTCTCTATGAAATTTATCCTGGATTTTTCAGGGACATTCATAAACATATTGTCATTCTCTAATCTAGATGCGAGTTGCTCAGCAATATTATTTATTTCATTTTGATCGACTTGCTCACCTCTCTCAATTTTTAACTGAACATCATTTGCTGCATTAACAAGATCCATGTATGCGTCCCCCATTTTGAAGAAATTTCTGCCGGACTTTGCCTTTGAAACACCTAAAGCAGCTTGATAATTAGCCATATAGAGGAAATCCTTTGCCTTTAGATCCCCATCTTTTTGGTCAATTAATTCACTTATCCTATCATCATATCCCCTATACTCATTATCTAAGTCAGTTAATATTGACTGTACATTTTTATTTTGAACCTTGTCCCCTTGCGTTATCTGCTTTCTTGTTAACTCAGCTACTTTGTTTTTTACTTGAGCTTTTTTGTAAGTCAAATCATAAACTTCTTGAAACTCCTCACTACTTAAAGAAAGCATTCTAGCCCATGCATTTTGTTCGTTTATGGAAATCTCGGCAAGTAGTTTTTTGTACTCCTTATCCGCCTCCATCCTTTGACCATAATCTAAGCTTCTATCATTTAAGATATTCTTATAGTTCATTAACTTACCAAACTGCTCTCTTCTCCTTGCGTTCTCTCTGGCGTTATTAACCAATGGAGACATTGCTGATATAGAACCAAAAGCAAGACCGCTTCCTCCTGAGTTTATCAATATATTGGCAGTCATATCCCATGTGGTTATGTCTGATATATCTTGCCATATTTTACTAGCACTCCTTCCTTGACCCAGCCACAAATTATCCACAAGAGTCTTGTCTAGATATGCAATTGGGTATTCTTCAGAAAGCTCTCCAAGAGTCATTCCACCACCCTTTTTAAGAAGCTTTAATTTACTGGGGTCATAAAACGCCTTCCCTATTTTAGTTCCCTCGAATAGCCTACCTGCTCCAGGGATTTTTAACTGCCCAGTACCTAAAGCTCCAGCAAGTCTAGTTATCCCACCCTCAATAACGCCACTCATTACAGCAGAATAGAATATGTCGTTATCCGTGTATTTCAACTGCTCTAGCTTATCTATTTCAGATATTATTTCATCTTGATTATCTTTGTTGTCTGGATTTTCTAGAGACTTTTTTAGTTGCTCCATTTGAGCATCTATCATTCTGTTGTAGTACTTTAAGTCTGATTTCTTTTGACCAGCCTGTGATAACCCGAATATAGTTGGGGCTATAACCTGACCGCCTGGTAAAGCGTACATCATGACACTACCTACAGTAGATGCGGCGTTAGAAGCGAGAACCTCTCCAATATAATCTCCAAAAGACACCTTCCCAGACTTAAAATCATCTAGGTTTAATGGTTGAGCCACATTCTTCCATCTCTCGTCGAATGCAGCTGTTATTTCAGCTTCTAATTTATCCTTTTCTTCTGTACTAACAAAAGGCGTTATAACAGACAAGCCAATCATAGTTTTTCCTAGAAACCTATCAACATCTCTAAGTGCCATTGATGACTTTTTATAATCTGTAGCAGCAGCTTTTTTGATGTTTTCTTCAAGATTAACATCGTCAGTCATAGACATTAACTCCGTGTTGTCTTTTATCAACTCATCCCTTACCCTGCCTATTGTGCTAAGCTTGTTATATAGATTTTCGTAAGCTGGGGACTTGTATATATCCATAAACTCACCAAGCAAAACTCTAGCTTCAGACTCGCTTGTTGCTGACTTTATTTTTTTCTCTATATCAAGAAGTTGACTGTCAAAACCTTTAAGTTGTCCAACGAGCAACTCTATATTATTGTCATCTCTAAAGTCGCTTAACGCCTTTCTTTTTAAGTCTAACTTAGATTTTAATCCAAGAGCTTTGTCGATGTTGGATTGAGTATCAGACATAAGGAGATTGCTTACAACTTTTTGCTCAACCTCGCTATAATTCCTCATGAAATATCCAATCTCTTTTTCTCTCTTTTGATTTAGAGATTCTTTTTCGACATATAGCTCATCTATCTTTCCTTGTATTTTTTTAGATTCAGACTCGTTTTGAGATTCATAAGCATCAGTGAGCAGTGAGTTTATCTCGTCCTGCTTCCTTCTTATTTCATTATCAATTGGGTCTAATACATCGTTCTTGTATTTTTCAACCTCATCATTTACAGATACAGTCTTCGTTCTTTCTACTGGGATTGTTCCTTTCGGGGTGTCCACATACTCTGTGTATGTCTCGGATCTAGTAATCTCTGGAGCTTTTGCACTTATGACAGTCTCTGGAACTTCTAATCCACCCGTCTGACCACCTTGTTTTACACTGACGCCATACTTCGGGTTATTAATAAAGCTTTGTAAATAAGCTGATGGAGACATATTGTACTGATTAGCCGCCTCAATAATCTCCTTCTTATTATACGAAACTCCATTTTCACCTAGACCAGGACCTTTTATTATATAGGAATCACCAAGAGTGTAATCAAAGTCCTTGCTAATAAAACTAATATCTTTATACTCTTCAGCTGTTAATGGTATTTTCTTCCCGTCTTTTATATAAAAATCAGCTATAGCTGTGTCGGAATCAACGTATTCCTCTTGAGAATCCGAAGAACCATCTCCCGATGATAATTCCGTACCGGGTGCTACACCCTCTTCCACAGTCGCACCCGCATCCTGTGGCTCTGTCTTTGCTTGTTGAGGCGTATATTGTTTCATCATTTCCTCTGACATTGCAGCATACTGATCTTCAAAAGAAGGTTGTTCAGTTTTTGATTCTGCAGCTGTAGGTTCTTGATCAACTAATGCTCCTTTAAATTCAAATCCAAATTGAGTTTTAAAATCATCAAATGATTTTGTATATGAGCCTTTTGAGTTTAGTGCTGAATATAATTTTTTGGCTCCTTCTTCAGTTCCGAACTGAGTCTTAAATTCATCAAATGATTTTGTATACTTTCCACTAGAGTAGAGAGCTTGATATAATTTTTCCATTATCAGTTAAATATAGTTTTGTTTATAAACCATCTAGTTCTCCAGTTCCAGTTGAAGGAGTATTAACATCTCTTGAAAAGGATATAGCGCTGTTTATGTTTGACTGGAATAGATTTTTTAATGTTGCTCTTAATGAAGATTCACCCCTTCCAAGTATGAGGGATTCTTTCTTTCCTAAAGCTCCTGCTTTTGGAGTTATAGTATATCCTATTATATTTCCAGTCTCTTCATCTTTTATAGGCGACTCTATACTATAATTTGCTACTTGCAGCAGCCTAAATAATTCAGTATCTGATGATGGACTTGTTTTTTTATCTAAAGCCATAGAAGACAAGTCTCTGAACCATTGAACTTGATCTGTCATTGACAATGCTTTTTCTGAAGAGTCCCTGGTTATTTGCCAGTTTCTCTCGGTAACGCTTTTTTGATTTTCTTTTGAGGCTGACATTCTTTGAGTAGTGGCCTTGTATTGCTCTAGCGCTAATTCTTGCTCTTTAATATTGATTTGATCTTGATAGTATTTCGCAAATGGAGAGTAGTCAAATACAGACTTAATTGCTTTGTCCGCTAATTCGTCTGCCATTAACGTAAATTGCCTGTTGTAAAATTCAGAAGCTTCTTTTGAAGACATATTTTTAGTTACCTCAGGATCTCCATAATACCTCCCTTTTGCCAATAGCTTTGTGTCGTTTGATAGATTGTTGCTAAAAAGATAGCTTAACAACTCTGGGTCACTTTCATTTTGCAGTAATCCAGTGAATTGCATTTTTAACGCTGATTTTACATCCTCCAAAGATGTTCCAGTTTGAACAGCTAGCTTAAGATATTCGTCTGCATTTTTCCTAAATTGAGAATTTATAGCGTCATAATCAGGAGAATAATCACTTTTCTTCATGAATTTTGCCGATGACAACTCGTCTAAAGACACCTCTCCAAAGTCACCAACTATTTTCAAGTCCAAACCAGTTCCTTCTATACGAATGCTTTTATCTCCTTTAAGCATTGCGTTTTTTAGCTCTGTTAGTTTATCGGAGTTCCTGGAATCCCAATCATTTGGGTCTATAGACGCCAAATCACCAAGTCTAGACACGGTATTTTTTATAGAAGAGACCTTTCTCAACATTTTAGCTTGTTCTGAAGCGCTTGCGTTGGCAAAATCTCCTCTATCTATAATAGCGTCCATAGATTTTTGGATACCATCCATTATCCTTGTATCTAGGCCTACTACATCACTTATATCTGATGCATTGTATGCTTGCGCTAGAGCCTCATCTTTCTCTTTAGCTATTCTCTCTTTCTCTTTTCTTTCGGCTTCGAATGCGTCTTGAAACTTTTGAAATGAAGCCTCAAACCCTTTAGAGAATGCGGTTGGGTCCGATGTAAATATTTGTGGATTCGTATAACTCATGTCTAATCAACTGTATTTAAAAACTGAGATGAAGCTCCGAATGCGCTTAATGGGTTGGAATATTTACTTGTGAAATTATTTATTCCAAATTGAGTAGAATAAGGAATTTGCATATCTGTAATGCTTGAGAAATTTCCAAGTGTTGCTGATGGATTTGAAAGCGCATTTTGATATGAAGGAGAATAACCTAAAGATCCTCCAGATGTTTGCGATACAGCAGAACCCTTAAACGCGCCTCCTAGAGCCTGAGCTCCAAAACTGGCTGCTGTTCCTATTAATTGTCCTAACGCTTGGTTCTGTTGAGTTCTTGCTTGAGCCTCCTGAGCTCTATATTGCTCTCCCAGGGATGCGGTTCTCTCTAATTGAGCCAATTCCCTTTGCTCTCTTTGTCCGTAAACAAACATTTGGCCAGAAACATCGGCTTGCTGTTGTCGTATAGCCTCAGACATCCTAGCTTGTTGCATTGCTTGCTCTCCTTGAGCCCTTAATTGAGCATTTTTAACCTCTTGAGCCTCTATGCTTGCAGATATTCCTTGCTTGCTAGCGGCAGCTTCCCTCGCAAGAGCTGTAGCTCCTCCCGCCCCAGTTCCAGTAGCTCTTAGAACATCTAATGTCGATGCTAACCCAATATCTGTTTGTTCGGCTTGCATTTGAGCTGCTTGAGTTGCCACTTGAAGATTTGCATACGGATTCCTTATCATGGAGCTTAAATCAGTTACTCCAGCGTATGGATCTATTATCTCTTGCCTATTAGCCTCAAGTCTTTTTAAGTCAGCCTCATATTGCCTAGCGGCTCTTCTAGCTTCTCTCTTTTGCTTCCCAGCACTAAAAGCACCTATAAGGCTAGAAACTCCCTGGGCTATACCAGCGACTACTAATGGAGCTATGGCTTTTTGATACTCTCCAGAGCCAAACAGAAACTCTATTATTGCCTCGTTCATATTAGTAAGTATTTATATTGTAATTTGTTGATACTGAAAATAATTCTTTGTAGGATGTGGACGATGTTTGTATCTTCATTGATGCAAAGAATCCTTTTATTCCAGACATCTCAGCTCCAAATACAACCTCATTTGGATTAGACGTTGTAGAGTTCATTATGTTGGAATAGTATTTATTATGTATTTTTTGGAATCCAGATATTATTAAGTCTTGGTTACTTATATTATAAGCCGGTATATTCTCAGCTGAATCTGAATCCGTTATTATATTAGTTATATTCCACGAATCTGTTCCTTCATAATTTATAGTATAAAAGTTTTTATTTACTGAAGGCTGGCTGTTAAATACAAAATCAACTACAGAACTATAAGAGGTTCCGTAGAAATTATTGTAGCTTTCTGGATTTGAATAATGCTCGTATATATTGTTGTTTTTGAATGTATAGAAATTACCATCTAAACTTCCAGAGAATCCTTGTGGTATATAGCTGTAGAATGAAACCCATCCATTAACAGACTCATCAAATGAAATGGTGAAGCTGTCAGATGGCTTTATGCATGTTAAAACCAATTCTTTGTTGTGTACGTCCCATGCAGTATGTATTTCACTTGAACCAGATAGGTTGTCTCTAAAGAAGCTACGCATCCCGTAGTTTGATATTTCAGTTATGCCATCTCTAGATAACCTCAATACAGCCCCTTTTGGTTTGTCTACGAAATATTTTCTTCCAGCATAATAACTAAAGCTCTCTGGATTCTTTCCAATTCCATAGTTAGTTCCATAAGATACTATATCGCCTAAAAATACGTTTGTTGATGTTGATATTGGAACTCCTTCGGCTGTATATATTATATCCTTATCAATTGGAACATATCTAACTTTCTCCTCTTGGAATATATTAAGTATCTGATCTTCAGCGAATAATTTTTGTATGGATCCTTGCTGTATATCTACAGACAGCGTTATAGGCTTGTCTATTGGGAATTGATTTGTATTGTTTACTCCAGTTCTGTTGTTGTATATACCTGAGTATATAAGGCTATTCGTCCTATTTTGAACATCGTAATTTTCATCTACAATATGAGCCCTAACGCCATAATCCATAGATTTAGCGTTATAAGCCCCTTTAATCCTAGACTCTTCTATATGCCAATTACCATTCGTTCCGTCTGGCTTGACTATGATTGTATTGTAGTATTGTACTTGAATTATCTTTGCCATATTATGTAGTACAAGTAGTTGGTAAAATATCCCAATATCCTATATAAGTTATTTTTCCATCAGCATCTGTTCCGGATTGAACTTTAAGCCATTTGCCAGCTGTATTACCATTAGATTCTATATACCAGCCGCTTGAGGCGAGCTTTTTTCCGTCTGAAGTTCCATATAATTGTGGTCCGCTTGTTATTGCTACTCCTGCGTCAACGTAAAGGTCACCCTGATAAGGGAATAGGGATAAATTAGGACAAGCTGCTCTAGTGGAGTCTCCCCCGGACGGGGTATTTGCATATAGGTACTCTGACGCATTTAGGTCGTATTTCATATTTATTGCGGTTAATCCACTTCCTCCACCAGTAGTGTTACTTATATATATTATCCCTTCAGAAGTTGTTGTTAAACCTCCATTTGTTAATGTTAATTTTACGGTTATGTATTTTCCGGAATGTGTTGTAGTTCCTGATACAGCATTTAAAAATACTTGACCATTAGAATATGTATATCCAAAAATAAATGCAGATGTCTGAAGAACTCCATCGTGATACTCTTGATATGTTATATCTGAAGAACTTATTCCGAAATATCTATTTATTCCAGTTGTAGAAGATCCATTTGTTACACTCAATGTAAATACTGTGTGTGGGGCAGTGCTAACGGAGTAAAAATCTTTAGCTATCGAAATGGACCCCATTTGAGTTATCGTCGGAGTTGAATGGGTTATAGTGACGGTACTTGTGTCTTGTTGAAAACTAGAGCCTCCAAACGAAGGGGTTATGTTAAGATTGTATGGTCCGCTTAGTCCAGCAACGAATGAAACCAATGTTTTTATCTTGTAATAGCCATCTAAAGGGTCTTTTTCTATAGCGAATTGACCTGTAGAACTTGTTAATGCAAAAGTAGTTCCATCAACATCTAATCCTGAACTTTGATCTATTCCTCTTAATCTAGCAATGTAGCTTCCTATTGGTGTAGATTCTTTTACAGTTAAAGCTCCTTCTACACCAGAACCATAACCCTCTGGCTCAACAAGTACGTTTGATATGTTTATATTTTGAGAGGCATTTAACTCATGAATCAACCCACTTGTTGATGTTTCATAGTATATATCTAAAGTAGATCTAAATGGTTCTGTTTCAAAAACAGATAATACGCCATTGAATGGAGTATTTTGATTATTACCAATTATACCTTCTTCTAGCTTTCCAAGTAAGTGAAATTTTCTTTGTTCATAAAAACCAAGCGATTTATCAACTGTATCAGCATCATACAAGTCAAATGCATCTGCAGTCCCTATTGATTCTATATTATACAAACCTTCATTTGAATTTTTTTGTAATATAGCCTGAGCAATACTTCCGCTTGAATAATTTATAAGCTTAGGATATAATCTAACATCTGTTGGATATAAATCGTCAGAGTCTATTGAGTCACTTGTGTTTCTAGGTACTTTATTTATATTATCATTATATATTGTTAAATACCCTCTTGTTATTCCTGGATTATATACGTTATAGTATTCCTGTTCCACTTGTTTAACAACAACGCGATAAGAATACCATCCTAAATCATCTGTTGCGCTATTAGGATTATATAAATCACCTCCAACAGCATTAGCTGTGAATATTATCTTTAAGCTATCTCCAGGCCATGATAATGAATCAAAATTTTCATTCTTTGCGACTGAAGTTACCCTAGATGAATTAGATAATATAACAGGAGATGTTCTTCCGTATTTATCAGCTAAAACAATCCCAACCTCATAATCTCTTCTTTGTTTAACAGAATGATGAGGATATTTTGAATCATTTTTTATAGATGAATAAACTGAATAAAATAAAGTTGGAACTTCATAATTTTGAGTAAAGTTGCCATAAATAACTCTATTACCAGCTACCTCCTGAGCTAATGCCTTAATAGGCACATTGTCAAAAGCTCTAGTTATTTGATCTTCAGGGAGCGTTGATTTTGGAGGTGTAGATCTGTACGTATATGTATACGTATCAGAAGACAATCCATCTGTAAGTTTTACAGTGTCAACAACTCTAACAGCTGTTGAATCGGATTCTTTGTATAATATTTCTACTGATACTATTTCGTAATCTGAGATTGGGTTTTGAGAAAAAACGTGTATTCCAAGATCTACTTTATTTATTCTATTTATAAATTTAAAGTTTTCAGAAGATTGAAATATTCTATTTTCATCTGATTGACTTATTACATTTGTTGATGTTGATTCATTTCCTAATTCAAAAACAATTTGAGAAAATGGAGATATAATAGAATATTCGTTGTTTGAAAATTTATATCTATAAGCAAATCTTACAAACTCTTCCTCCATCAACCTAGACTGAATAGAAGTATCGTGATATGTATTTATAATTGTCGGAGCTTTCCAAGGGGCTATTCTAGCCACGCTAATTTTAGCTTCAGAATTATAATAACTATTGTTTCCTATAGCTGTAACTACATTTATCCTCCTAGGTTGATTTCTATTATCAGTCCAAAATAATAAATCCTCAAGAAGATTAACGCCTGTTATTTTATTATTTTTATTAAAGTTAAGGAATATTCCAGATACTATAGCGGTAGCATTAGCTCCTCCAACATTCCATAGGTATATATAATTATTTGTGTCGTTTGTTACAAACCAAAAAATTCTATTATTTCTTTCGTCAAAGAAAGACCCTATAACTTCATAACCAGAGGCTAACCCTAATGACGTGTGAGCCAATTGATTACCAACTATGTTCTGTATAACTCCAACATCGTTTGCTTCAGACTTGGTTATTTGAATATTAAGGGCTTCAAGATATTCCCCTTCAGGAACTAATCTCAAATCCCTATCCTTATTCATCTTACCAGCAAGGAAAGTATTCTTAATCTCTGGCATTTAATTAATGTTTAATTTGCTTAGACTTATTCCTCATTAAGTTTGTCATCTCAGCCATCTTTAAGTCATATAGTCTTAACTTAGCCTGCCTCATAGCACCTCTACGCTCCCTTTTAAAGCGATTTACAACATACTCTGGTATGTTAGACATTGAAGACAAAATAGCGTAAGCTACGTGCTTGTAAATGGCTTCTTCTGCAAACTTATGAACCCTCATTTCACTATCATCACCAAGACTATCAGATATATACTTTATAGTAACAGTTGTATTAACTAGGTTACTACTGAAGTTTATCTTTCCGTTAAGCTCGTCTATAATAAATAGTCCATTCCTGTTAGCTAATTCTGGATCAATTCCATAGCGTCCTCCAGTTCCAATCATGGTCTCATCGGAGAAGTTTGTGTTATAGAAATAATCATCATTAGTTTGAGAGCTTGCCAATGCGTTTACTTGAGATGCATTGAATCTTGTTATAGTTTCTGGAGTTGCAGTAACTAAATTACCACTTCCATCGTAAGTATAGTTTCCATCACTATCCTGAACAATAGCCTCTGACGGAGCGGATGTTATCCTAGCCCTTGGTATTGGATGCTCAACCCCAGCATTATCAACGTAAGATATTGAAACATAATTAACATAGTCTTGAGGCATTGGTATAGACAGCGTTACAGGAACATCAAATTCCTGTATCTTCTCAACCTTTGTTACATCATAAGCAAACTCTTGCATAGCTCTCTTAACATGAAACACAACGTCTCTTCTACTTGCCCTACCAATTATCTTTCCTTCACCAACATAAGAGAACATGAAGTTATTTACAACATCCTCTAGTGGGATATATCTGTAACCTCCGAAATCTGAGCCAGTGTAATATGTTTCTTGATTATCTGTTATTAACCCCATTATATGTTATCTTGGTTAAAATCATTACCTTCTTTCTGAGCTGCAACTTGAATTACAGTAGGATCTTTTATTATTACACCTGAATAGGCTAATATTTTTGTAACCAAATCAACCTCGTCAGATTCATGTATTTCAAAATCTGTCGATGCCCCAGAGCTATATACATAAGCGCTAGCTCCGCCACCAGTATATCCCCATATAGGATCTGAAGGCATTGTAACATAATCAACCAAAATACTTCCAGCATAAGTAGTAGGTAATATCTTTATAGATGTCCCTTCACTATAATATACTGGATATGTAGACGTTGGTTGATTTAATTTAGAGCTTGTTAGATATGGAATCTCTTCTTTCTTGACTTCCTCAAACTCTTTTAGCCTATCTGTAGAATAAACTCCAGTAAGCATATAAATATTAGCTGGAGCTGTCGCAGTTCCTGCCGTATGACTTACTGTTGACGATGTGTAGAATATGTCAATCTTCTCTTTTATCTTTGAAGCAATATCAGCAAACTCCCTGAAGTCCCCATTAGCTTGCTTACGTAAGGCTCTATTGTAGTCGTAAAATGCCTTATCGAATAAATCTAGTTGAGCCTGCCTAGCAATGCGATTAAATTGGTCTGGGGTTAAATAACCCCTTTGTTCTTTATTTAAGATTGCTAATACAACCCTATAAACCTTATTTACATTAATAGCCATGCTTTATAAATAAAATGGGGCCGAAGCCCCATCGGTTATTTCAATTTTTTCTCTATCGCTGAGTAAACCTCAACACCTTCATCCGTTTTAAACCATGCGGCTAATGCGGAATAAGGATTTTCATCAAAAGGAACCGTCATCAGATTCCTTCCATTAGACGACCACTTAAATGTTCTCTGGTCATCTGATAATTTTATAATTCCTTGTTCTACTGCTTTTAATCCGATGTTTCGTACAGCTACGTTTTCATCGTTAGCTAATTCAAGGAATCCTTGTGGATCGTTTTTAGCAAATATAAGCAAATCTCGCTTAACTTCTTGAGATGTCATTTTACTTACCTCAGACCCAACATTAACACGAACAATAGCTTCCGCAGCTGTTATATCCATGTTTTTAGCAGTATTGAGGGCTTCAATTTCCAATTCTATAATAGAAACTTCATCTATAGCTTCTGCTTGTGGATCAAATTCGTAATATTTTTGATTTAAATCTGGATGATACAGAGATAATAATTTCTGTAATGCTTGTTTTTCTTTTGGAACATTTAAGACTCCATCCCTAAAAATAATGTGGTCTAGCCTAGATTCGCCTTTAAATTCGTCAACAAAAGGAGTTTTTTGATTGGCAGTATGTTTTAACTCTCTTTCGTACCCCAACTCTTCGTCATAGTAATATATGTCTCTAGATCTAATCATATATGTTAGCGGTGTTTTATTTCCTTTTAAAACATATACTCTATCTTTTGGAATCCAATTTTCTTTATTTGTAGCCATGATATAATAATATTAAATAAATAAAAAGGTAAGATGGAGGCCGCATTAAGCGACCCCCAACCAACCTAAATTAATGTTTATGCGAATAACATAAAGTTGTTAGCGCCTTGTACAATCAAACATCTTTCAGATAGATAGTGTACTTGCATTGCATCTAAATCAGATGTAGAAGCTCCACCTACTGAACCAGTGATCCAAGTCTTCATTCTACGGTCATCAGCTTCAGAAGCACGATAACGAACGTGAAGGAATGGACGCTTCAAGTTTTTACCAAGAATTTGGTCATAAACAGTTGAAGTACCAGCAGGAACAAGAGCTCCACGAACACCACCTACAAGACCACGAGTTGTAGCATCGTTAAGATACTTCCAATCAGTCTTATAGAAATCGTAAGAACCTCTACGGAATCCAGAGAATCCAAGATTCAATGCCATATCCTCAGAGTTATTAAACACTCCAAAAGAAGTACCACCACCACCATAAGAGTTTTGAGCGGCAAGCATGTCGTCGATGCCAAGAGACACATCCCGATTCAAGAAAAGCATGTTTTCCTCGATTGCCCCCTCTTTGTCTAATAGTTTTAAGATAGCATCGAAAGAAGCTAAATCATTAGACGCATTTGAGCCAGTAACTTCATCAGTTACGTGTCCACGGCTTTCTATAGCGGAAAAGAATCCTTCTGTACCAAATACACCAGCTGCATAAGCTGCTGCATTTTGGTTTCCTCCTGTGCCTGGGTCTGCGTCTAAAAGAGATTTTTCAGCTTCAACCATAGACATTTCCATGTAGTCCTCAAAACGAGAGCGAGTATCACCTTCAGCCTTGATGTACCATAAGTATCCAGTTTGACCAGACTCTCCAGTCACTTCAACCCATCCAATTTGAGATGCGTCAGAACCAGAGATTTCATACTTGTCTTTAAGGATGATTGGTTTATTGGTTAATGAGATATGCTGAGGCGTAACAGCTTCACTCATTCCAAGGGTTCCTTTTCCAAACTCAGAACCAAAAACAAATAAATCAATAGCGTCTCCAGAATTATAAGGCACATCTAAACTAGCTGCGTCATAAGGAAGCGCAGTCACTGTCGCTCCAGATACATTGCTAACATAAGCTTTAGTAATCCCTGTACGGCCTGTTGCTTTTCCTTTAATTATAATTGTTTGCCCAACGCGAACAGCATGATTAGCAGGAAGGGTGATTGTGTTTGAAGCAGCAGTAGCCACGACAGTGCTATTTGATGCGTTAGTGTATGAAATATGAAGACGACCTTGCTCCGTCCAAATAACTTGGTCAGAAGACATAGGCATTTCGGAGCTAGTGGCTCTTAAAAAGCCAGATAAAGTCCGATCTCCATAACGCTCTACTTCAGCCTCATAAAGGTCTGGTAAGTATTGTTGTGCCCATCCAGCGGTTCCGGATGCGGTAAAATCAATGTAATTGCTCGCCAGAGTCTGTTTTACTGGCGAAGCATTTGCTAATATTAGGTTTCCACCTGCGGTAATTGCCATTTTTTCTTATTTTTTATTTTCCTATTTTTATTCTTAATTTTGAACTGTCTTCCCCTGATACGGCCCTTACTTTTACTCCTGAGGTTTCTATAATCCCTTGAGATGTTCTCCTTGGATCCATATTGATGTTTTTAGATTCAGCTTCTAGCTGTCTAATTGCATCAGCCTTCCCTTGTTCGTAGAAATGACTGGCTATCGTGTCAGCGTTTCTAGCAGCAAATAAAGCCTTGTGGTAACCTTGAGCGTCTTTTAGTGAGTTATCTTCGCCTAGGAACATCCTAAACGACTCTATAATATCACTTTGAACTTTCTTAGTTTGTTGAACATCATTTACTTTAAATCTGTACTTATTCTCTCCTACCTTGAAATCAAAACCTTTGAAATCTTCGTTGAAAACTTGTTCAGTTAATTTAGTAAACTGTTCTGACTGTTTCTGCTGCACAGCAGTTAGTTCATTCTGCTGTTGTTTATATTGATTGTAAAATTCAATAGCTTCTGCTTGTTCAGGATTCAAACGAGAAGTCAACTTAACCTCATCGTAATATTTATCCTTCAGATTGTTGAGGAATTTTCTAGCCTGAGTAATCTCTTCTTTGTAAGCTAATTTCTTTCTTTTAATATCTGTATTATCATCTAAATCTTCATCGTAAGAGAACTTATCTTCTAGCAAGAAATCAATCTCTTCTCCGTCTAGATGCGGTTTTGTTTGCTTATAATACTCTTTTAATAATGTCTTTTCATCGACTTTAGAATAATCAGCATTGAGACGTACATAATCTTCAAGAGTTCCTCCAGTCTCATTCATGAAATCAACAACCTTTTGGATGTTGTCAGGGAGGTCTACTTTTTGTTTTTCTTCATTAACCTGCTGGCTAGGGGCTTGTTTCTCATCGCCTTCTTGCACCCGCAAGGTTTCTTTTTGTTGTTCTTGTGCATTGTCTTCTGTTATTAGCTCTAAGACTTGCCCTTCTTCTTTGGAAGGTTCTTGGGTACTCCGTACTTGTTCTTCCACTTTTTCGCTAACTTCGGATTCGTTGCGAACAGGTACTTCATCTGCGCTTTGCTCTTGAACGGCATCTCTTAAATCTATTTTATAAGTGTTATCTTCGAACTTTACTCCAGCCTTTTCTAAAACCTTAGTTTCTTTCTCTTTAATGGAGCCTTCTTGTTCTTTCTGTAATTGTTCTTGTACTTCTGACATAATATGATATAATTTTATCTGGGTTCAAATTGTTCTAATCCAAAACCTCCCATTGTATCAAACCCAGCTGATTCAAAATCTTTTGGAGGCTTATTGGTTTTTCTTTGGTCTATAAGTTCTGACTGTTGAGTAGCTTGTATTTTAGTACGCTTATCTTTGCGATCTTCCTTATAGCTATCTCTTTCATTAATTACCTGCATCTCAGCTTGTTTAAGCCTCATGTTAAGCTCAAACTCATGCATCATTAGCTCTTTCTTCAATTGAGCCTCTCTTTCAAGCTTCTGCATCTCTAATTGAGCCTTTACTTGTTCCAGTTGAGCCTCCATCTGAGATAAAGCCTGTTTCTTCTGCATATCAGCTTCTGCGGCAGCTTGCGAGGATTGAATATTGGATTGTGTTTGAGCTTGCATATTCTCCAATTGCCTAACTCTATCTTCCTCTTGCTTTTTCTTTCTCCTAAGCTTTAATAACTGATTTGCAAGCTTCAAGTTCTTTATTTCCCTAACATCAATAGCATCCTCAAGGTATATCTGGTCTCTCTGTAAAGCTATTTGTATGTTGTTTTCAAGCATTTGCTTCTCATCCTCATCTGGAGCTAATTCCAAGAATATTCCAAAATCATGAAGATGTAAGTTCTGTATGTCCTTTATGGTTCCAACATTTAGTTTCCCTATTCCAGAGATAAAGGATGCGGTTGTGTTTCCATATTCTAACACATCGGACATTCTCAAGCAAGATGATTCAGCGGCTTTTAAAGCTAAATATAATATAGCTTGCACTACATGTCTTGTGGCTGTGTTTGAATTTGCAGCAGCAAGCTTTTGCAGTCCAACCAATGCATCTTTGTCAGGAGTAGATCCGTCTCTAGCTTCGTTCAATCCAGTTACGTCCCTAATCATATTTAGGTAGTAATTGTAGGACGCTATAAGGCTTTGTATTTTATTTCCCCCTGACGATGTTTGTAATTCTTGAATTGGAACTCTAGAGTGATTAAACTCACCGTCACTGGTCATTGACCTACCGATAACAGAACCAGTCTGGAAATACATATTTAAAGCCTCTTGAGGGCTATAATACGTTCCATTGCCTAAATCTATCTCAGCAATACCATCAGCGTCTAGATACACTCCATCTGGAACCATTCTAGATAACACCTGCTGTATTTTTAAGTGAGTCAATTGAATCATATCAGCGAATGTGGTCATTCTACTGACAAGAGACTCTATGCGACCCTTGTACATTCTTGGGGCGACAATATTGTAAGACATCTGGACTTTAGTGGTGTCTGATTTAGGACGAACCATATTCTCAGCCATCTCCCATTTTAGAACTTTATTAAGGCCAACGACTTTAACTCCAGAATAAATAACCTCTATAGAGCGTTGAACTTTTTCAAATCTAGCTCTCTTATCTTTAGGAGGATTAAACGTATCGTCCTTTTGTATTATTTTATCAGCTCCAGTAGCAGTTTCTTTTAACTTGTAAACCTGGTTCTTAAAAGTCTTGTATTCAAAATAAAGAACATGTACATTATTAGTGTCCTCTGTCTCGTAATACGAATAGAATCTATTAAAGTTAGCTGCGTTAGAATTAAGGCCTTCTATCTCTTCAATATCCTGAGTAGTAAGATCTGGGAATTGCTTTTTTAATTCTGTAATAGTAGTTCTTCTAACCTCTCCTACATAATATAAATCATCGAAATGAGGAGATTCAGTATAAGAGTAAACTAAATCCGCAGGATCAACATACTCTAATTTTATTCCTTCAGCTGTGTTAAAGGAATTACGATGTGCTGCTATTCCTAAAGTAACCATGTCATAAGCCAATCTACTCTGTAGTAAATCGTACTTGTTATGGTCAAATACATTTGATATAGCTTCCTCTTGAGCAATCTCTATTGACTGCTTATAATCAAGTTGCATGTGTAATTGCAACTCTTCATTTGTTTCTGGAAGCTTATAAGGGTCAGTCTTAAACATATTGATTCCAAACTCCTGCTCAACAGCTTCTAATAACTGTCTGTTTTGCATGTCTGAAATCAATTTATCAAGATACTCTGTTTTTTCTTTTATCGATGCTGGGTCTTGTGAGTAAGCCTTTATTTCATAAGGTCTGTCATTTATCCCATTAACAACAATATCTACAAACTTAGGGATGATCGGAACTGGCTTCCAGTCTAAATTCAAATAAGATAAATCACCATTTATAGATAATTCGTCTTTATATTTTTGAACTGATTGCTCTCCCCTGGCATATAGCCTTAACCTATGAAAGTTATCTCTATTAGCATAGTACCTGATTGCACCGCCTTCTTTCTTGAACCATTCTCCCTCGATAGCCTTAGCCACCTCAAGCCCATACTGTTCACTCGATTTCTCCGCGTCGCTTACTGCTTGAGAAGGAAATACACCCTTTGGTAACGTTTTTTGCATTTATTCTAGTATTTTTGAAACAGCTCCTGAGTTATTATATTTCTTGAAGCCAAAGTCAAGTTTCTTAACTTTCTTATCCTCTGTTGGTTTGTATAGATTCCTATTACAAGCCATAATTGCTAACCCAGAACTGATGGCTGCATCAAATTTAGTTCTATTGTTGATGTCGAAACCAGACCAATCTTGAAGTGTTCTGTCAAAATACATTGTTCCATAATTACCGTCTCCGATGTGTCCAACATATTTATCTATATAACTTTCGATTGCCGCAGCATGAGCTTGCTTTATATCTTCTCCAGAGTTAGGTATTCCCCCTATCTCTTTTTCAGCTGGAGATAATTTGGTAAAGGTCTTGTCGGGTCTATTCATTGAGAACCCCCTGTATCCTCTACGTTTAATATAATACAAAAGTCTTGGTTTGTTATTTTCGGCAAGTATTGGCATACCATAAAAGATAAGTGCCATTAATACATCTTCAAAAAATATTTCTGCTGTTTGAGGCCTTGCTACATATTCTAAAAAGAAAGTGTTGCTTGGAGCCTCATCCATATTGAATTTAGTAAGTCCATGTAAAGCTCCTTTAGAACTTCTCTTGTCTACAGTTCCAGATATATCGTAACTATCGCATCCAAAAGCGCCAATGTGTTCGTTACCTGGATATTTCATTCCATTTTTTTCTATTACACGGTTTTGAAGGTTTATACTTGGTATCCATGACACCTTAAACCTTCCTCCGCTATCAGGAACAAACATAACTCTTGTATCTTTTACTCCATTCTCCCATTGGAAATTACCCTTTGTTATAACATTGGAGTAACCTATTCCTTCGTTGTAATCTATTTGTTCGTATATCTTAGCTAAGTTAAATATACTACTTTTTGTTTCATCTCTAAACGCATGTTGCTCACTTCTAGGGAATTGCCTATAAAATTCGTTTAACGCGTCTTGATCATCTCTTAATCCTTCTGCTTCATTCTCCCAATGCTCTATAACTCCTATTTCGATGTTATCCCCAAGTGGTCCATAAGTAGGTTCTTCTGGCGTAAGGAAAACAGGGTGTCCATAAGAATCAATGTATCCTTCGTAGTTCCATTCCATAGGGATGAACAAACTATATAATCCACTGCGAGTTTGTCCATTCTTATTTCTTTTTGTAACGTCGGAGTCATAATATAGTTTCTTAAAGTTCTCACCTCCTTTATCAAGTGCATTAGATGTTGATCCCATCATACACTTTCCAGTAACCCTACTACCAAGTCTTAACGTTGTTTTGGTTACCCTCCAGTTATTCAATATGTTGTCAGGCTTTAGCCACTTACCAGCTTCATCGTGGACCAATAAACTTAGCTTTTCACCATCATAAGAGTTGTCTCCCGTATTCTTCCAGTCTATGGTTGTATCTAGCCCTTCCATCATCTTAACATCATTGACATTCGTTATGTTCTTCTTTGTCAGTTTCGATGCCGGCACTCGATACGCTAATTCTGTTTTAGGTCTATCCATACCATCTTGTATCGGCTTAAAGAAGAATGGATAGTTTATAGATATAGGAACAACCTTGTCTGTAAACATTTTCTTTGCGTCAGCTCCAGATTTAGATAGTATACCAAATCTAGCGTCAGACTTTATGGTTGCTAAATTGACTGTTTCAGCTGATGACATAAATGAGAATCCAGAACGTCTATTCTTCAAATAACACATCCCGTAGCTTCTGCTATCGGCTTTGCAAGCTTCCCAGAAGATAAAAAACAATCTATTCGCTTCTCTAAAATCTGGTCTTCCTACGTCAATTTTAGTCCACTGAAGATACATATAATGAGTCCCAGTAATATAAGTAGCTTTGCCTTTATTATAAAACCAATAACCTTCTTCGCGCCTGGTAAACTCTGTATCAATATATGCATACCACTTTTCTTTAAACTCTTTCGGGTATGTATCCCATTCAAATATACTTTTTATTTGACTAAGCTCTTTTGGATACTCAGAAGCAATCCATCTATCCTCACCCTTTTTTAATCCTTTGGGCTCTGGAGGAAGAGCTATTTTGAGATTTTGTATTTCGTATATTTCGCCTATCTGACCAGTCCTACTTATAACAACTATATCGTGCTCCTTGTTGTAGCCATACTCCCAAGACTTGCTTTTATTTAGTCTAACAAGTGTGTTTGTTCGTATTGGTTCGACGATGCTGAATAACGTTTGTTTATACTCCGTCATTTAGACCTCCTTTCTGCAAAGCCTTTAAACACCTTGCTCTCGTCTATTTCTTTAGGTTTGTTCTCTAGCCGATCTTTTTCCTCCTCAATGCGATTTAGTATCTCGAAAGCATCGAAGATAGCTAGTTTCTTTGTTGCAGCAGCATTCTTTAATCTATCTGCACTAACATCGTCATCAGTATTAGTTATAATCTTCTCCTCTGCAACCTTTATTAGTTCTTCAACTGCCTTGTAGCCAGCTTGTATTATACTCGACTTCGTCTCCTTGATATTCATACTTAATACATATAGAACTTGTTGGAACTCTGTATAGCAAATCGCCGTCTATAACAAACTCGTATTCACTATCTTTAGTAAAACCAACTAAGTCATTTAATTTAATACCATTCTTTTTCAATGTGTTATCCACATATTTTACAACACCTGTTAAGTCTTGTCTTGACGATGTGTTTAACTCGTCTTTATTTATTAAGGGTTTAACAAAACAGTAGCCATCAACCGGCTTCCATACCCCGTTCTTTTTATACATATATATTTGTTCAGGGTCTACAAAATATTCATCTTCATTAAAGAAGCTATATGAGTTCTTTTCCTCACCCCTAACATCGTAGAACCTCCTGAATACATTGTGATGTAGTATTACCTCATCACCTATCGATATTCCAGTCTTTCCATTTATCGGGGTTTGAACTACAATACCATTTCTACTTACGTATTGGTGGTTTTGCATTTCAGTGTTCAATATCAACTCCGAATCCCCTACTTTCTTTTTATTATTATATCTTTGGTCTTTTGGTTTTATTATAAAACTATATAAGCTTCTCATTAATATTCTAAATTAAACTCAACACTAATAGCCATGTTCTTATTGAAATCTTTCCATGGCAATACATCATTTCCTTTTTTAATAAACACCCTGTACTTATCGTCTTCTTCTATGATGTCACATATTTTATGCCCTCCGTACACCTCCTGGCCCACCGCATAATGCATGGCTGAGTCTTTATAATCTCTGCCTATTGATATTTTTCTTATTAAATTCATTTTTCACCTTTTGATTTTATTTTAGTGTACTTTTCAATGCCTCTAGATCCAAAATAAGCAACATACACAGTAACCAAAAGAGTTTCCATAAGGTCTATCCAGTTACTATCCATTACAAATATTCCGGCTGAGTCTAGTATTATATATACAGTTACTATTAATGTAAGATACAATACAATAATAGGCCTTGCTATTTTTGCTAACTTATTGTCTGAAGAAGCATCAGCCTCCCACCTTCCAGTGATATCATCCATCTCTTTTTCATCAAGAGATAATAAATTCAATGCAATGTTTCTATCTGATTCATGCATGTTTTTATCATCGATAATTAGATTTTTAGCTAATCCTAACAATCCTTTATCTGGAATTGAATCACCAATAGCCCTTACAATGTAAGAGCCATTTTTAGTGAGAAATTCGCCAACCTTAGTATCTTTAAATCTTTTCTTTGGCATTAGTATTTACCTTTTCTAGTTTTAGGACTTGACTGCGTAGAGCCTCCTTTTCCAGCCCATAGGTTTTTACAAGCCCAGTATCTAGCCGTTAGTTTATCTTTAGCTTCAGCACAGTTATGCCTTGCTTTAAAGCTTTTCCTGGCGGCATCAGAATAATTATGGCCGTAGCCCTTGGCTCCGAAATGAATAATCTTTTCAGTGCCACCGCTACAAGCCTTAACCATTTTCTTCTTTCCAGGACGAGTACTTGCTCTTGGCTTATTGCAAGCCATCTTTGATTTATCTACTTTGCCAGCCATTACTTACACTTGTGGTTTTTAGTCATCATTTTACCACACTTAGGGCATTTCTTTGAGCCTGCTTTACTTTTCTCTTTACTTTTCTTATACATCATAATTATCTGTCTTTATCTTTTAACATATCGTCCATAGCTTTATTCATTACTTTGTCGGTATATGTCTTGTTTTTATAGAATGCATTAACTCTTGATGTTGGCAAATCCTCTTGGCCAAGTAATATTTTATATATCCTGGTTATTAACATCTTAGTCTTTAAAGATACGGCATATATATTGTATTTCCCAGCCTTTCTATCCGCCTGTCTCCATACAACAACCCATCCGTCTTTCTTTAATCTAGACCAGCGATGCTTATCCCATGTATATATATATGTTCCTTCCTTAAAGTCATTTATAGTAAATCGCTCTAAAGCATCTAGATATATCAACATCTCAAGATCGCTTTCAGTTATGCCGTTTGTTTTAGCGGCCCATTTTCGGACTAAACGATAATACTTTAAGAACTTTATGTCTCTAAGGTCTTGAACACTAATATTCATTCATTATGAGAATGCTACATCTGTTATTGATGGAACAAGATAAACTCCACTAACCTTATCAGCCACAACTGAATATGGATTATAACGTGTTGAATTTACAAGAGCATCATCAACAGACTCAAGAATTTCTTGTATAACTGAGAAATGATCAGTTCCACTTGGGACAGTTAGGGTTACTGTCTCAAAGTCTTGAACAAGATTTGAACCAGAAATAGCCCCATTATATCCTCTTGAGAATTGCAATAAAATTGTAGTAGCAGAGCCTATCTCAATTTGCTCTAATCTACTTAAAGGAAAAGTTTTTCCTGAAGTTGCTGATACTCTGAACATTAAGTATCTTTCTACGTTTGTTACCATTTTCTAAATATTAATTTGTTAATTTTCTACTAAAACTATATCTCTTTGACGTATAACAAGATACTGAGCTCCGTCAACAATGACGCTATGTCCAGCATGTTTATCGTAATAAATTATATTTGACTCACTTATACCTTCTGTGAAATTGCCACAACTTATAATAGACCCCTTTAAATATCGTATGTCTTTTGTTGTGTTTTCTGTTATAATAAATCCACCTACAGACTTAGGCTCTTCCTTGATTGGATTAACAATCACATAATCATTTATCGCTTTCATCACCTATCCTTTTATTAGATATAACACAATCCGCAGACATAATAGTAAGAGCGACACTGACAGCATTCTTTAAGGCTGTTTTAGTTACTAGAGCTGGGTCTATGATTCCAACCTTAACCATATCTACTGTTTTACCAGTAGTTACATCAATTCCTTTTCCCGCTCTCTTATTCTCTATAGTTTCTTGGACTCCATCAAACCCTGAGTTTTCTAGTATCTTGAAGAATGGTTTAGTTATAGCCTTAATTAAAACATTTTCAGCCTCAGACGATGTTTTGACTTTTAATGATGCGTCAACCAATGCTACACCTCCACCAGGAACAATCCCTTCTTGAAGAGCCGCCTTTACAGCATATATTGCATCCTCAACCCTATCTTTCTTTTCCTTTAACTCTACTTTGCTTTGAGCCCCTACCTTTATAACGGATAAAGACCCAGTAAGCATTGCAAGCCTTTGTTCTAGTTTCTTTTTTATGAAAGGATTCTCTTCCTTGGACATCTTATCCTCTACAGATTTAATCCTATCATCTAGACCGAAAACATCGTCATCAATCTTTAAAACGGTATTCTTATTATCGGTTACGGACTTTGCTGATGTTCCGAGAACGCTTGGATCCATAAGTTCCATATCATCTCCAAGAGACTCGTCTATAAGCTTTGCTCCGGTTAAGATTGCTAAATCTTGTAGCGTATCCATCTTTGTTGGTCCAAACCCTGGCAAATCGACGACGTTTACCTTTATGTTTCCTTTTACTTTATTCATCAATAACGCAGACATTGGTTGTTGTGCTACCTCTCCGATGATTAGTAAACTTCTTTTTTCTTTAATAACAAATTCAAGTATTGCTTGAATCTTTCTTATGCTTTCAATTGGAGTTTTTGATATTAGTATATATGGGTTATCTAATTCACACTTATCATTCTCCTCGTTTGTAGCAAAGTGCTGAGACTTTAATCCTGAATCAAAATTAACTCCCTTCTCAAATTCTATATAAGTCTTTTCAGACTCAGACTCTTCCATCAACACAACTCCATTCCTTCCAACAAACCTATATGCTTGAGCTATAGTATACCCTAAATCACTATCGTTATTCGTTGATATGGAAGCTACGTCTTCTATATTTTCATCAGTAACATCTTTCTTTATAGAGTCGATGTACTTTAATACTTTTTCAAGAGCACTATTAACACCGCTTTTAAGCTCCCTAAAGTCAATATCACTTTCCCTTAAACTTTTCAGTATAGCGTGAGCTAGAACTGTAGCTGTAGTTGTTCCATCTCCGGCTTGCTTAACTGTATTTCTTGCGGCTTCTTTTATAAGTGTAGCTCCCATGTTCTCAACAGGATCCATAAGAACAACACTTTCAGCAACCGTAACACCATCTTTTGTTATTACTGGCTTTCCTAAAGCGTCTTCATATATAACACACTTTCCAGAAGCTCCGAGAGTAGAGCTGACCGCTTGGGCCAGCTTCTCTACTCCAGACATTATCTTATCACTTGCTTCCTTCCCGAAAGTCAAGTCCTTAACTATCTCACTAGGATTATTGTACTCCATTTAATTTAATTTGATATAGTGGTTATTCAAAAGTTTTTACAACTACTGGTCCTTTTGGTGTTTCTAGTTTCTTTTTATAGTACTCTATTGAATCGTCAATAGCCTTCTCACATGATTCCATTGTAGCTCTCCTGGTTACGTCAACCCACTTTTCATCGTGGAAGTATTCGGATTGGTAATATCCGTTTGGAAGTTTTACAATTCTCCAATTTTTCTTTTGAGTTATCTTTTCCCATAACTCTTTGTTTTCTTCGGTTATACCCATGTCGCCTTGCGACCGAGTAAAGGTTTGGTAAAAATAGGTCATAATGGTTAAAATTAATTGTTACTCTGGTTTTGTAAAGGTTCCGTCCTCCATGTTTACTGATATGTCTCCATATTCTTTCTGTAATTCGGACTGGTAATCTTTTAGCCTCTCTTTTGCATTAGACGCATCGTGAAGCAATTCATGTTTTCTGGTTTCAAGCATCCCTATTTCAGCTTGAATTGTGGTTAATCCTTGTAATTTAGATTTTAATAGTCTAAACTGTTCATCTGTCAATTTGTTTTCCATTTAATTTAATTTTAAAGTTATTTTTCTTACTCAATCACTTCAGGTTCTGGGAAATATTCAGGGTGTAATTCTTTGCATTTCTCTGTCCATTCTCGGATGGCACTTGAAGAACCGAAAACGTGAACACCTAAAGGTTTACACCATACCATATTAGCATTCCAAGAAGCATCAGGTTCTCCATCCCATAGTACGTCAATGTGATAAGTATCAGATAGAACAGGAGGTGTTATTTCGTTTCCTTCCTCATCGTATGTCGCTTGCTCAATGATAAGGTTTCCTAAACGTACTATTCCGTGCTTGTGTGAAGGATTCCCCTCTTCATCTACACCTAATGCTACAATTTTAGCATCGGCTTCGGATTCGCTTGCAAATTGATATTTTCTAAACATAGTTATATAGTTGTGAGTGCTATTAATTCTGTATTGGATAATCTGCTTTTAAATAAGAGAACTTTATTTACATTTTGATATGCGTTAATTGAACCATTGTATCTTGCAAATTTAATATCATCACACAAAGGAATAGTTCCCGATGCATCTACGCCTATTTGCGTTCCGTTGATGTAAAAAGCAAAATCATTTGCCGCGTAAGCTACTGCGCATTTTAATGTATCTCCATTTGAAAAATAAGAAGTTATAGTGCTTATTTCAGCCTGTGTAACTCCACCTGCTACAATCCGTGCGAAAACAGAATATGAACTAGAAGTATCTATGGTTATGTGATTGTTTGCTGTTGAATCGCTTAATGAAAAATTTACTCTATCTGCATCTTGAAATTTAGCATCAAATAAAATTGTACCTTCACTTTGCCCTATTAAGGAAGCAACATTCAAAACAGAACAAGAATCAACACTTCTTGTTACACTAGTACCGTATGTAGGGATGTATGATGTAGGGTAAGAGCCTGCTTCTAGTTGCGCTCCGTAAATTAGAATATCAACTTCATTATCTGGAGAGAAGGCAGTTTTTATTCCAGCTACGGCACTGTCAGCCGTTGCAGTATAACTATGTCTAACCCATTCATTAGTAGCAGTAATATCTGAACTTTCATTACTTCCTAATCTTAATTTAAATTTATCTTTTCCCGCTCCATTGCTTTTGACGTAAAAAGAAATAGTATATTGAACCCCTGTCGTTGGTGATACAAAAACATTAGCATTCGATGCGGAAAATCTATAAACATTTCCAGTACTTCCATCTGGAGAGACTTCAGAAGTTGAAAAGATTGATGGATTAATGCTTTTACTCCAACTTGAATCTGCGAAATACTCACTATGCGTTATTATATTTGTTCTTGTAGGCTCTAGCAACAAACTAGGGCAAGAAGAATCAGTATAATCAAGTCTAGGAAGGTTTTCTAATATACCTGCCTTTGATGTTCCAGTAGTAGTTTCATCGTATGTAGTAGCTGTGCTACCTAATTCAAGTTGTGCATCTTGGATGTAGATTGAACCGCTTGTGCCGCTTTTATCTCCAGTTTTAGTTGCTGGATACAAACGAACTCTTGTTATTGAACTATTAAATACCATTGAGCAACGATACCAACCATTCCCAATATTTTGAATATTAGAAGAAATTACATTTGAATTAGAAGCTAATATTCCATCTTGCAAATTGAAGTTTTGATAACTTACACTAGGAGCATTTACATAAATTTGTAAACCATCAAGAGTATTTGATTTAGCATAAACACTTAATGATTGAACCCCACTATAAGATATATCTTGATAAATATAGCCATCAGATGCGCTTTTACTTAATAACCAAGCGTCACTTGTGCTATCATAACCTGTTTGTCCACCTGTTGCTGTTACTGATGACGGAGCCCAAGTAGTATTAAACTTATTACTCTGCAACAATAGATTCTTAGAGGAAGGTATATAGTCTGTTGCTACAAGTCCTACCTCTAATTGTGCGTCTTGGATGTAGATGTTACCGCTTGTTGCAGTTAAATCATTGTCGGCTTGAATTGGATAAATTCTAATAGCGCTTGTATTTGCACTAAATGTGATTGAACATCTATACCAGCCATTTCCTATACTTTCTATATTAGTATCAATGCATAGATTAGTAGTTCCAACAGTTCCATTCACTAAATCAAAATCAGCATAACTATTTGGGCCAGTAGCAGAATAAATGCGACAAAAATTAAGTGTACCTGCTTTAGCATAAAAGCTTAATGTTTGCAAATTAGAAAGTGATATACTTTGAGCAATGAATGCAGGAGTGGAACTAATATCAAGTTTCCAAGCATCAGTCGAACCATCATAACCTGCTTGTCCTCCAGTTTCAGATGAAGAAACATTTGTCCAAGTAGTATCAAACTGATTACTGTGCAACAATAGATTCTCTCTACCTTTCTCTATAAGTCCATTCTCATCTACTCGTGTGGCAGCAAGATTCGCTCCTCGTGTAAATGTAAAATCACCTGCTCCATTAATGGGTTTTGCGGAATATAACTTTCCGTCCTTTATTCCAGAAGGTATCATTGCCAGGCTGGCACTATCGTATAAACTCATCTTAAACTATTTACTTCATTAATGGATCGAAAATCTTGTTGTGAATAATGATCATGTAAAATTACGGGGTTGCCGCAGGAGGTAATGAAAGAATTGCAAGGCCTAAGCAAGCGGCCGCCTCTACATAACCACCATCAGCTTCAACTCGAGTTATAAAGCTACCTGCATCTTTAAATATTGCAGATGTTGCTACTAGAGCTCCAATTGATGATTTCGATCTTCTTTTCCTTATTAATGGCATGATATATGTTTTTTATTAGTTAAAAGACCATCCTGCGAATGTGTGGGCTCCGTTTTTTGATTGCCAAGACGGGTCGTATTGAATCTCAGCATCTACCCATCCGTTAGGATAAACTATTTCTTCATCGACTAACAAAGAATCGCCATCCCAAAGAACATCAACAGAATACTTATCCGATTGAACACCTTCGGTTACTACGTTGCCTTCTTCATCGAATGTTGGTTCGGTAGTCCATAAATAACCAAGTCTAACAACTGAATGCTTATGCGTTGGATAGGTATTACCTTCTTCGTCTGTTGCGTGCGGTAACCCTGCGATTATTGCTTCAGCTTCTAATTCTGAATCAAATTCATATTTTTTAAATATTTCGTTTGCCATTTTATTATGTAGTTAATGTTTCTAATTCTTCGTCTGTTAGCGCAGTATCGTAAACGCCTATTTGTTTTATTTTGCCGTAGAAATAATTTCCCCCTGCTCCAGAATCAAAATTTAAAGATGTTAAACTTAAAGATGAAATATTGCCATCTCCAGAAGAACTCGATGATGATTTATTCCCATTTAAAAATGTGGCAAAATCTGAAGCTTTATATTTTAAGGCTATTTTGTTAAACGCAGTTAAATCATCAGCTGTCGTGAATTGCGAATATGCTATTGCTCCATCAAAAATATAATTTTGAAGTTGATTTGTAGAACTTGTAAATCTTAAAGCCACAAAGTTAGCCGCTACTGAAAGCAATTTTATATCTTTTGTTGTCCCATCATTAGCCAACGCAGCAACATTCGCAAACAAAACTCCTTCACTATCATTAAATACTTGAGCATTACCTGCGCCAGTACAAGTTTCTGCTGCTCTTGTTACTGTTGTACCGTTTGTTGGTATGTAGGATGTAGCGTATGAGCCTGCTTCAAGTTGTGCGCCATACATATAATAAGAACCAGAAACTTCACTTCCAAATCTATTCGCAGTTCCAGATGAAACTGGTATTGATGCGCAAGTTGATGTGCTTCCAGTAGATGTCGCTTCTTTTGTTATTGAACACTTATACCAACCATTTGAATAAGGCTCTATTTTTGCGATAACTCCAGATGCCACAGTTCCTATTGCTCCGTTTTGAACATCAAAATTAGCGTGTCCACCTAAAAATGCAGTTGACCCATAATAAATTTGAATCCATTGAGCATCTGAATATTTTAAAAATAAAGAAGCAGTATAATCGCCAGTTGACGAAATATTATAATTAAAATTTATAGAATGAGTATTACTTGGCGATGTCGCAGTTATTTTATAAGCGTTTGTATCACCATCAGGTGATGATTGTAAAGGCGTTAAAGATATACTTGCTGATTTAGTCCAAGCAGCATTCGAAAAATCCTCACTATAAGTAACTAAATTAGTCCTTGCAGGCTCAAGCAACAAATGACCGCTTGGATTATCTGTATAATCAATCCTTGGTATACCACTTTTAACTACTTCTATTAAACCATTTTCGTTTACTCGTGTCGCAGTAGATGCACGGGTAAAAGTAAAAGGTAAAGGCTTAAAGTTATTGTTTACATCATTATACGCAAGCAAACTCCCTTCTTTGTAAGCCCATTTTGTTGCCCCTAGTTTAAATGTTTCGTTTGCCATAATTATATTGTGTATTCTAGATCTGCTGCCATTAATTCAAAAGTAGACCAAGATGATAATGTTTCAAGTTCTTCATCAGTTAACGCTTCTGGGAAATACATTAACTCTTTTGTATTGCCGTAGAATATATTACCTCCATCACCTCTATCAAAATTTAATTTATTTAATCCAGTTGGTAATTGAGTAGATGGCACAATAACATCTGCGCTTACCTCAATTCCATTAACCCACAAAGCAACATCATCTACCTTATATTTAAAGGCAATTTTATGCAAATTCAATAAATTAGTAGTAGTATAATTTAATGTAACATAATCAACCGATGCTTTTCTTATTTGTCCAGTAATTACGTTTGCGTTTTGAAATCTAAATTCTATCCAATTTGAATTTGTACCGTCTGAAATAGTAATTTCTCTATAAGTCCCATCATTCGCTAAAGCAGCTATTTCAGCGTAAAGCACGCCTTCACTATCGTTAAATAAGTCTGCATTACCGCTATTGTTTGCTACATCTGCATTTCGTGTCTTAGTAGCAGTTGCTCCCGTATTAGGTATATAAGATGTTGGATAAGAAGCCACTTCAAAACTTGCTCCCCATACATAATGGGTATCTCCAGATTTTCCAATCCATCCCGGGATTACTTGATTGTTTCCATTAGCTAACGCCTTTAGAGAAATACAAACTCTAACCCAACCATTACTTAGTTTTTGTCTAGAAACAACCGCATCTAATGTATTATTTGTAAGCTCATCTGTATCGAAATTGTATGAAAGACTTGGATAAATATTATTTACGCCCCATTTGGCTTGTTGGTCTGCGAGAGCACCAGCAGCATCTAAATGATATGTTATTATTGATGTAGCTGATTTTTTAATAAATACTGAAAACGTATAATAAGCATTAGGCACAATAGGACTAACAACAGATGAAGCCCTCATCCTTCTGCTTTGTGAGCCAACAGTACCAGTTCCGGTTATTAAATCAGCAGTAAGAAGACCATCAGGAGAAATAGATTGATTTGTTGTTACGCTGGCTAAAGAGCCAAAACTGGCAATACCCCCCCAAACGCCATTTGAGAAATCTTCCGTATAATTAAGCAAATTAGTCCTTGCAGGCTCAAATAACCATTGACCAACACCTGAGCTATAATCTATCCTTGGAATACCTGCTGCTACTTCTTCTATTAAACCTAATTCATTTACTCGTGTAGCGGTTGTTGCTCGAACAAAATCAAAATCTGCTTCTTGTATTTCTTTTATTGAAATAAAATCAACAGACATATCAGCAGTACCAGACGTGTAGTAACTTGCTAAATTTATAGTGAAAATCGTTGTCTTAGCAGTATAATAATATGTATATGTATTAAATTCAGTATTGTTACTTAAAGCAATATTAAGGTATAAGTTAACAGAATCAAAAGTTCTTAAAAGCCAACTTCCACCATCATTAGATTTAATTCTTATTTTAATTTCGTATTTCTTTCCGACTTCAATAGGTATGTTTGATTGACTAATTCGGTTATTAAAAGAATTAGCAGTTCCTTGAATAGTCGCTATACCATCCGAAACTGTAAATGACGATACCTCTGTGCTTGCCGTCCAATTACTTGTACTATTGAAATCTGAATTAGTAACTAATTCCGTTGGGAGCACCTTGTACTGTGGTACTGCGGTGTGTATAAACCCGTCAGAATACGCAGTTGGGGTAAGGACGATACTTGCCTTATCTAAAAGCTCTCTTTCTTTTAAAGGCTTTATAATATCAACCGTTCCCTCTTTATTTTCAAAGTATTCGGCCCTACCCTTTAAAGCAGATAGAATCCTGGAGATGATATTTCCTATCCCCCCGGTTATATTGCTGAGTCCAAGACCGATCCCTAACATATTATCCTTTTAAATACCCAATAAGTTTCCCAGCAGAAACAGACACACCCGTGAAGTCGCCGAATATAATAGCCCCTTGAGGAATTACAATCGATGTAAATGTAGACTGATTGTTTGCCGATACTCCGTTTGAAGTATATGAAACAGTTGCGTCCTCAAGAGCTTGAAGCGAATGATAAGCAAGTGAAGCCCCTACGGTAGCCGTTGAGCTTATCTCGTTCATTCCGTAGAATCCAAATGCTGCTCTAGTTAAATCTATACTCATTTCTATATTTTTTGTATGTTATTGTTATTACTTATCTTACCTATGTATTAATTATTGCGTTCCTCCAGGTTGATTTATTAAACAAGAATCTAAAGCACCGTCCTCGCCAGTGACAGTAACCCTGCCTGATCTAGCTGGCGCAGTTGTTCCTGGATTATCCGCATAAGATGCAGTTATCGTGTCGTTTAAAGAACCTGAAGCCTGATCAAAACTTATCCAGGTAGGCTCGTTAGTATTCACAGTCCAGGATGTATTTGATGTTATCGTTAATGTAAAAGAACCTGCATTTTGATTAGGGGCATCATATGTTGCCGGGGAAACAACAACAGATTCAGCTATACTATGGTCATATCCTTTGAAATTATACAAAGAATTCATTATGCCTCTATATGTAGGATCGAATCCATATGTGTGAGCTTCAGCAAAAGATCTAAACAAAGTATACTCGCCATTTCCATCTGGCGTAGTCCCAATTTCAGTTACAACATCTTGTAAGGATATATTACCTGTACTTAAAGCCATCTTTCAACATTTCCTTTATTATATTGACATCTTTCTCAAGCTCTTCAACCCTACTCCTTAGCTTTGCATTTTCAGCTACAAGAATGTCCGTGTAAGAAACACTCTTATACCCCTTTTCATCGGTGTGTACAAACTCTGGATAAATCTCTTCTACCTCCTGAGCTATAACACCATATCTTAAATCACCACCAAGCTCAAACTGTCTCCATTGAACGTCTGCTCTAGGCGCAATATCTTCAACATTGCTTTTTAGCCTTGCATCCGATGATAGTATAAAGTTTTGAGCTGTTAAAGTATTGCTTCCAAAGTCAGCGCTATTTGCAGTGTCCACAATTTGACTCCAAGTCCAAGATGTACTATTCCAAGTGCCCATGGATAGAAATGTTCCATTGTTTGGTCTGTCTATAGCGAATGATCTTCCCGCACTATTCCCCCGAACTAACAATGTCTGTCCGCTTACAGAAGGATAATTTGTGGCTCCAGTTGTATGACTAAGAGTCATTATGCTACTAGTCTGAGGCATAAATGTCTCAAAATTATTCGCATTTGCCACGGCTGATATTGCTGAAAAAACAACTGAACCGCAACTTATTTCATCACTAACAGTTAATTGATGATTGAGAGTGCTTTCTCCAGCTCCCTTTATCCAGGCTCCAATAGTACCTGCCGAATCCCTTAATAATAGTGTTCCGTTTTCAGATCCATTAATAAATAAACCACTAATGTTAACATTATTAGAATCTCCACGTATTATCCAGTCATCAGGTCCAGCTGAGTTTACTTGTATCCCTACATCTCCAGTAGGATTTAATGTCAATGGAGTAGCTGCTGTTATGGTAATACTTCCAGTTGTTGAATCGTTTGCATCACTCCTTAAAAATTGAGATGCTTCAAGTCCATCTACAGTATCTGCGTCAAGTCCAGTGCCCGTTCCGTCATTACCTGAGTTCCATACCTCAAACCAACCGCTTTGCGAACTCCCAGATGTGTTCCCAGAGAAAACCCACATCCTTCCTCCTTGATAATTCTTATATATCCTATAAAATGTATCTGCACTATTTTTGTAATTAACAAGAGTGCCATATGCGGCTGCCCCAACTGGAGCGTCCACAACCTGCAATCCATCACCGACACTTGCTGTTGTTAATGTGTTAATTCTGCAAACTCCACTTTGCAATGTAGAGCTCTTCATTGATGTATCTGCTGGCAAAGCATCTTTTTCAGCAATCATATTGGCTAATTGCTTCCCGTCAACAGTATCTGCATCTAATCCAGTCCCAGGACCATCATTTCCAGCATGCCATACCGCATTACCTCCAATACTTATATTCCCGTCAGCTCTTGATATTCTAGTTACATTTGTGATCCCGTCAAAGAAAACCCAATCCCCGTTATCTGAATGGATTATATTATCTGTTCCGTTGTGATAAAGCCTAAAATCATTTGTTCCACCAAGCCTCAATTGAACGTTATCCCCAAATGATAATGGGCCAGTCATCGTATCTCCAGTAGCGTTTATATACCTTGAATCGAAACCAGTGTATGACTCTAAATTTGTGATGTCAGATGTGGTATGAGTGTGTCCAGTATCAGACTTACCATTAAGCAGGGTATCCACCTCAGCTTCCGTATAATACCTTGAATCAAATGTCGATACGGTTAAATCTGCTAAATCAAGCCTCCCTAAAGTTAACACCCCAGTTGAAGCATTGAACGATGCTGAATCTACATAATTGTTTGTGTCAGTTATACCTCCAGAGCCAGTCTCAAATATATCTGTGAAATCCTCAGATAAAGCACTAGCGTTCCTCCTTGTTAAAGTTATTGTCTTAACACTCCCAGTCTCATTAGAGGTAACAGCTATCCCCGTTACAGCTTCGTTATAAGCCGTATCCCAATTTGCTCTATTAGCTATATTAGTGTTTATCGTAGCAATACTAGATGTATTTACCCCGATGTTATTTGTATTGGTTTGAACTGTCGATGTTAAAGCTATTATATCTGAAGCATTCCCAGCTATATCAATTGTATTCTGTGAAATGTCAGACTCATTTACAGATACCCTGGATGTTAAAGCGGTAAGGTCTGTTTCAAGACTTGATATATCTAAAACAGCCTGATCAACTATCCCTTCTAAAGTAGTTAATGATAACCCTGCATTGAAATCATACCCAATGAAAAACTCTGCTAGCTTGGATAACCTATAATTACGAGTCAGGTATATAGCCCCGTTAATCCCCTCCCCTTCATAAGAGGAACCAATAACTAAATCATCTGGACGTATTATCTGATCTAAATTATACGTGTTTATCCTAGCCATCTACTTTGTATTATACTTCTTAGTTCCCTTGCCATGACCACTCCTATTAGTTTTAACAGATACAAACCTCTTGCTATTATGATCATAATCCTTACCGTCTATATTCTGCCCATTAGCCTTAGCAGCTCTCCTCTTCCTCTGATTCTCAGCCTTCATCTTACGCCTCCTTGGGGTCATAGCTATTTCCTTGTCCCTAATCGCCTTATCCCTAGACGCCTTAGGACTTAACTTCTGTTTCCTCATAATGATATTATTACACAACCACATGCAATATAAATATCAAGCAAATAACCATAAAACAACATGTATAAAATACTGCCAATAGCTACATATATTTATATTATATAGCCCTATTGTCATGTTTTTTTGTGTGGGAAAAATTGTTGTTAGATACATAGAGGTATGGGGTAAATATTGTTGTGAGATATGTGGAGGTATGGGGGTGTAAATACTTTTATTAGATATATAGAGGTATGGGGTTGCCACATAAAATACTGATACTCAGCCAGTTAGGAAAAACGTTTTATTTTTACCCAGGGGGGTGCGTTTTTTTTATATTTTTGTAGATTTTTTTAGGTTTTTGCCCGTAAGCCGCTGTTTTTCAGCTTTTTATACTGGTTAACTAATGATCCCGCGCGAGCAAATTCACTACGAGCCCATTTTGATAATTATAGTGTAAGTAGCAAGGGAGGCAAGGCAAGCCACTGAGAGCAAAGAAAGCCAAAGCAAATCCACTACGAGCGAGAGTTGATAATTAAAGTGTAAGTTAAAAGTTAGAGTTATGGAAGTTTACGTAGTAGTTATGGGGACAGCTTGGGAAGGATTGGAAACAGTGGTAGGTGTATACAGAGATAGAGCTGAAGCCGAAGCGCACATGAGAGAGATAGACGAAGACAACAGCGATAGCTTCGCGGAGGTGCAAGAGGCATGGTTTGACTAAAGCAAATCCACTACGAGAGCGGATTGATAATTAAAGTGTAATAAGTTAGAATATGAGATATAAGATTTACTGCGATATGGATGGCGTTCTAGCCAACTTCGCCTACAAGTTCAAAGAAGTAGCAGGCATAGAACCTGAAGAATATATAAAAGCGTTCGGTCAGGATGCCTTTTGGAAAGAATGCGACAGCGTGAAGTTTTGGTCTGAGATGCCGTTTGAGAGAAACGCTCCGATGTTGTGGGACTACCTACATAAAAAGAATGTAACCCTACTGACCACACCAAGTCCACAGGCTACAAGTAGAGTCGGCAAGATACTTTGGAAAGCAAAGTTTCTCAAGGGTAACCCAAGGATTATCTTCTCTCACAGCAAGGAAGATTACGCCGACAGCAGAAGCATCTTAATAGATGACTTCAAAGAAAACCTCAACAAGTGGGAAGCCGCAGGAGGTATCGGAGTCAGGTGTCGAAACGGAAACCTAACCGAAGTAATAAACAAACTCGAAGCGATACTCAACGAGTAAGCAAATCCACTACGAGAGCAAATTGATAATTAGGTTGTAACAAGTAAAGTAAATAATATGATTAAGTTTAAAAGTTCACGCCAAGCGTGGTTAGAGTTAGGTCTCAAAGTTGCAATAGTAATCTTAGGATACTTCGCCTTCATGTCAATATGCCTTGCAATAATGCAGTTGATATACACCTGGCCTAATGTAGTCATGGACTAAGCAAATCCACTACGAGTAAAGTTTGATAATTAGATTGAAATTAAATAGTAAGTTATGTACACAGTAATCGATGTAGAGACCACAGGTCTGAGCCCAATCAAAAACCGTATCACAGAGATAGCTCTCTATAATGTAGACGGGGAAAAAATCACCAAAGTATTTTCTACACTAGTCAATCCTGAATGCCACAGTCCTAAGTTCATACAGATGGCAACAGGTATCTCAAACGAGATGGTAAAGGATGCGCCCGTCTTCAAAGATATCGCACCGAAGTTAAAGCGGTTATTCAGAAACAGGCAGTTCGTTGCCCACAATGCAGACTTTGACTACCGCATGTTACATGCAGAGTTCAAAAGAGCAGGTCTACCCTTCAGACGTAAGAAAATGTGCACGCTCAAGATGGCAAAGGAGCAATTCCCAGGCCTCAAGTCCTACAAGTTAGGCGAGTTATGCAAAGAGTTCGGTATCGAATTAAACAACGCTCACAGAGCGGGAGCCGATGCCTACGCAACAGCACAGCTTTTACAAAAGATGGTCTAACTTAAAAACAAAGATATGAAATACGAAAAAAGCTACATTGTAACAATGTTTGATTTTAAAACAAGGAAAGAGGCGAAAGCCTTTGCTGAAGAAGCGAGGTGGTTAATAAAAAAAGACCTTGACTACGATATCGAAAAGATAGACCTATGGACGAGCAAATCCACTACGAGTCAAGACTGATAATTAAAGTGTAACAAATTAAATTCTATACTATGTCAAATGTAATCAAATCAAAGCGGTTCGTAATCCGCAAGTCCTTAATCGGAAAAGGAAATGTAATCGAGTTCACAGACTACTCAGGAAAAGTTTGGAAGTATGACCACGACAAGGTCTATGAGTTAAACAAAGAGCGGTTAGAGTCCCTTCCCTCTTGGCACAAATACAAGTGCTACACTCAGACTTACAACATGCCTAAATACATTAGGGCACAAGCTGAACAGGTCTTAGTCAATGACTAGGGCCTTCGGTCTTTTCTACACTACACCTGCCTTTGGGCGGGTTTTTTTGTTTCTACACTTTCCCTCCTGGTGGGGGGGGGCGTGTAT
>Ga0208795_1000020_pt1 | contig 67201 bp, 91 predicted proteins | sample CB_VirMetaG_6_FD_184541 | JGI IMG/M metagenome (GOLD analysis project Ga0208795, IMG submission 184541) | Freshwater to marine saline gradient viral communities from Chesapeake Bay - CB_1508_2 Viral MetaG (SPAdes) (version 4) | ecosystem: Environmental > Aquatic > Marine > Coastal | place: USA... | reverse complement strand
GACCAGCTGTAGCATTCAAAACGAATGTTAAAGTTGTATCTGTTGCTTTTGTAACGCTACTATAAGCGATATGTAATCTGTTTTGCTCAGACCATACGATTTGATCAGAAGACATTGGCATTTCAGCTCCAACCATTCTTAAGAAACCAGATAAAGTTCTATTTCCATAGCGCTCTACTTCAGCCTCATAAATTTCAGGTAAATACTGTTGTGCGAAATCATTTCCAGATCCGTCTGTAAAGTTTAAATAATTTGACTCAAGAAGTTGTTGCTTCTGAGACGGTTTAATTGACCCATATACGGGTGCGACTACTGCCATAATTAATTTTTTTAATTGTTAAATTTTTTTGTTTTAATTCTAAGTTTTGAAGAATCATAACCACTAATAGCTTTGACTTTTAATCCATTAACATAAACATCACCAGAAGCTGCTTTTCTTGTTTCAGTGCTAGGGTTTTTAGAATTAGTGACAACTTCTTTTACTGCGTCAGCTTTTCCTTGTTCATAAAAATGAGATGCTATTTTGTCAATGTTCTCAGCGGCGTACATAGCCTTATGATACCCTTTCGCGTCTACAACTTCACCTTTATCGTTTAAGAACTTCTTAATTAGGTTGTTGATGTTTGATTGGTTCTCAGCTACTTTTTCAACATTTTGAATGCCGTACCTAAATTTCTTTTCTCCTACATTGATGTCAAAACCTTTGAAATCATCAGAAAAAAGCTTTTTAGTTTCAGCTTTAAACCTCTCGTGTTGTTGAGCAGCTATGCTTTGCTCTTCGTTATATCGGTTGAAAAAGTCAAGTGCTTTCTTTTGCTCTTGAGTAATACCAGGTCTCAACTTGATTTCCTCGTAATATTTACCCTTAAGATCTTCAAGATAGTTCTTAGCTTTTGCAACTTCTTCTTTATAAGCGAGTTTTCTTTTTCTTACATCTCGCTCTTCATCAAGTTCCTCATCATAGCTGAAGTTATCTTCCATTAGGAATTCTATTTCTTCAGCATCTAGATGTGGTCTTGTTTTTTTATAGTATTCTTTAAGTAATGCAGTATTGTCTACATTTGTGTAATCAGCATTTAATCTAACGTAGTCTTCAACTGTTCCACCAGTTTCTTCCATAAAAGAAACTAATTTTTCAATGTTTTCAGGCAATTGTTTACCTGTTTCTTGGCTTTGTTGAACAGCTTGCTCTACTTGTTCTGTTAGATCTTTAACTTCTTCTTCTTCGTCTGTTATTTCTTGAATAACTACTGGTTCTTGTTCAATAGTCTCTGTGGCAACGACTGTGGGTTGTTCGTTTTGCTCAACCACTTCTTGCAATTCCACTTCGGGTTGTTCTGCGCGTAACACGCTTTCATCTGTGACTTGCTCTTGAACGGCATCCTCTTCTTTTTTAGGTGTTAGATCAACTTTAATGACATCTTTATTGTCATTTAGTTTTTTCATAGCGGGTTTTTTCTTTTTTAATTTAAAATCCCCTTCTTGTTTTACAATTTCTGACATGATATGATAATATATAATTAATTAATAGAATTTACCTAGGAGCAAACTGCTCTAGGTTGAATCCACCAAGAGTGTCGTTCCCTTGAGATTCAAAATCTTTAGGTAATAAATCATTTTGTCTTTGATCTATTAACTCAGATTGTTGTGTAGCTTGTATTTTTGTTCTTTTATCTTTGCGATCTTCAACTTCAGCAATTTTACCAGCTTCTGCATTAGCTTTTATTTGCGCTAATTGCATTTGATAATTAAATTCCTCAGCCATTAGCTCTCTTTTTATTTGAGCTTCTGTCTGCATTCTTTGTATTTCAAACTGAGATTTAGCTTGTTCTATACTAACTTTCTCTTGAGTAAGAGCTTGTTGTTTTTGAACTTCAGCCATAGCAGCTCTTTCATTTGCTTCAGAGTTTGCCTGCGCTTGCGCTTGTATATTAGCTAACTGCGCTTGCTCTACAGCTTCTTGTTTTTTCTTCTGTCTAAACTTAAGAAGTTGATTAGCTAATTTTAAATTAGAAATATCTCTAATATCTATAGCGTCTTCTAAACCAATCATACCAGCTTGTAAAGCTATTTGTATGTTTTGCTCAAGTTGTGATTTTTCTTCTTCTTCTGGTTCTAATTCTAAGAATATACCAAAATCGTGAAGATTTAAGTACTCTATTTCCTCTAACACAGAAGTATTAAAAGTATTTATACTATTTACCAAAGACATTTTAGTTAAAGGGAAGTTAAGCACGTCTGAAACCCTCATACTGACATTCTCGCATGTTCTAACGGTTAAATAGAACATAGACTGTAATATGTGTCTAGTAGCAACATTAGATTGATTAGCGGCCATCTTTTGCAATCCTAATAAAGCGTCTTTGTCTGGGTTGCTACCATCTCTTGCTTCGTTTAATCCAGTTACATCCCTTATCATTTGTAGATAATAGTTGTAAGTGTTTATCAATGAAGCTATTTTACCTTGACCAGATGATGAAGATAATTCTTGAACTGGTACTTTACCTCTATTTAATTCACCATCTTGAGTAAGTGATCTACCAACTACACTACCCGTTTGGAAATACATATTTAATGCTTCCGCTGGGTTGTAGTTTGTTCCATTACCTAAATCAACTTCCGCTAAACCATCCATATCCAAGAATACACCATCTGGTACTATTCTTGACATTACTTGTTGTAGCTTTAAGTGAGTTAATTGAATCATATCAGCAAAACCAGTTATTTTGCTAACTACAGACTCAATTCTTCCTTTGTACATTCTTGGAGCAGCTATAGTGTAATTCATAACTACTTTAGTGGTATCAGCATAAGGTCTTGTCATATTCTCAGCTAATTTCCACTCTAACATAGTATTATTACCTAATACTTTAGCACCAGAGTATAAAACCTCTATTGTTCTTGATACTCTTTCAAAGTTATCATTTTCAGGAGGATTAAAACTATCATCTTTTTCAATAGCTTTTTCTAACCCATTCTCAGTTTGTTTTATTTTAAATACTTGATTGTTATAGGTCTTGTATTCAAAGTATAAAACTTGCACAGTATTTTCATCATAATTTGCCCAACCAGTTATATATTGGTTGTTGCCAGGCATGTTTTGAATATCTTTTAACTCTTCTTCAGATATATAAGGGAATTGTTTCTTTAATTCAGGTATAGTTATCGATTTAACTTCACCAACATAATATATATCTTCAAAGTTAGGATCTTCTGTATAAGAATAAACTAAATAAGCTGGATCTACGTAGTCAACTACAATACCATTTGAAACATTAAAGCTTGTTTTAACACAAGATATACCTAATATCGTTAAATCTTGAGCTACTCTTTTTCTAGTTTCGTCGTACTTGTTTTGATTTAAAACAGTCTTTATTACTTCTTCTTCAGCTATCTCTATGCTCTGCTTATAGCTTAATTGCATAAAAAGATCTAACTCTTCTTTGTTATCTGGTAGTTTGTCTGGTTCAGCAGAAGCATATAAATTCTGTCCAAACTCTGCATTTATTTGATCTATGTATGCTTTGTTTTCAATATCTCTTAAAGCGTTAAACGCGTAATTAGTTCTTTGCTTTAATGCGAAAGGATCTGTAGCCATTGCTTTGACTTGATAACCTTTCTGCGTCATACCGTTAACAACTATATCTACAAACTTAGATATAACAGGTACTGGTTTCCAATCTAAATTAAGATAAGACAAGTCACCATTAATAGCCAACTCATCTTTATATTTTTGTATAGACTGCTCACCTCTAGCGTATAATCTTAACTGATGAAAGTTATTATAATTTGTTTGATACCTGTTAGCATTAGTTCTTCCTTGATCAAACCATTCTTGTTCAATGGCTCTTGCCACTTGAATACCATACTCTAACGATGCTTTTTCCACATCGCTAACCACTTGGCTTGGAAAAGAACTATTGGTATTTGTGTATATATTCATTTACGTTATAATTTTTGAGGTACTACCATCATTATTGTATCTTTTTATACCTAGATTAACAGGTTGTCTTTCTATTCTGTTTATAGGTACATACCTATGTTTATTGCAAGCCATTAAAGCTAAACCTGAACTAATAGACGCATCGTGACTTGTTCTATTGTTTATATTAAATCTAGCCCAATCTTCTAGTGTTCTTTGGAAATACATATCTCCGTAACCAGTATCAGACAACCCAATATGAGATTCAACATAGGTTTCAATAGCAGCAGCGTGTGCTTGTTTTATATCTTCACTAGAGTTAGGTATTCCACCTATCTCTCTTTCTGTTACAGATAATTTATTCCAAATCTTATCTGGTCTATTCATTGAAAAACCTCTATAACCTCTTCTTTTAAAGTGATATAAAAGTCTAGGCTTGTTGTTTTCAGCTAGTATTGGCATACCATAAAAAATACAAGCCATTAAAACTTCTTCAAAAAATATCTCAGCAGTTTGTGGTCTTGCTATATATTCTAAGAAAAAATGATTCGGTGGAACATCTTCCATAGAAAATTTAGTTAAACCGTGTAGAGATCCATTTGAACCTCTTTGATCAACAGTACCTGATATATCGTAACTATCGCATCCAAATGCACCAAGCTGTTCATTTCCTGGCCATTTAGCACCATTCTTTATTATCACTTGGTTTTGAAGATGTTTAGGTGGTACCCATGTTATTTTAAACCTTCCATCTTTATGCGGATTGAATACTACTCTAGTATCTGGCATACCGTTTTCCCATGCAAAACTACCTGTTGTTACTACAGAGGTATTCCTAAGATCTTCATTGTAATCTATTTGTTGGTATATTTTTGTAAGGTTAAACAGTGATTGCTTAGCCTCATCTCTAAATGCATGTTGTTCAGTTCTTGGAAACTGACGATACATTTCGTTTAAACCATCTTGGTCATTCTTTAAACCATCAACTTCATTTTGCCAGTGTTCTATAACACCGTATTCAACTAACGATCCATCCGCTGCTTTAACGGGTTTCTCTGGAGTGTCGAAGACAGGTATTCCATAAGTATCAATGAATCCTTCGTAGTTCCATTCCATAGGTATGAACAAAGAATATAATCCTGAACTAGTCTGTCCGTTGCGGTTTCTCTTGGTAACGTCTGAGTCATAATAAAGTTTTTTAAAGTTTTCACCTCCTTTATCTAAAGCGTTTGATGTTGATCCCATCATACACTTACCAATAATTCTACTACCAAGTCTTAGAGTTGTTTTTGTAACCCTCCAGTTATTTAATATATTATCAGGTCTCTCCCATTTACCTGATTCATCATGTACTAAAAGCTTGAGCTTTTCACCGTCGTACGAGTTATCACCGGTGTTTTTCCAGTCGATGGTCGTATCAAGTCCCTGTAATTCGTTTTTGGCAATGGATACCTTATCGACGGACTTTCTGGTGATTTTGGACGCGGGTACACGGTAGGCGAGCTCGGTCTTCGGCCTGTCCATTCCGTCCTGAATTGGTTTGAAGAAGAAAGGATAGTTGATTGATATAGGTACCACCTTATCTGTAAACATCTTCTTAGCATCTGCTCCTGATTTCGATAAGATCCCGAATCTCGCATCAGAAGATATTGTTGCCATATGAACTGCTGCTCCGCTGGCCATGAAGCTAAAACCGGACCTCCTATTCTTAAGGTAGCACATTCCGAAACATCTGCTATCTGCCATGCAAGCTTCCCAGAAGATAAAGAATAATCTATTTGCTTCCCTAAAGTCTGGTTGCCCAACATCAATCTTGGTCCACTGCAAGTACATGTAATGAGTGCCAGTGATATAAGTAGGAACACCTTTGTTATAAAACGAAAAACCTTTTTCCCTGTACTCAAACTCTTGATCAATATATTCATACCATTTGTTTTTAAAGTGATCAGGATAAGTGTCCCATTCAAAAATTGTTTTAATCTTTGATAACTCTGTTGGAATTTTATGAGACTCCCAATACTGATCTAATTTATTTTCAGATCTTGAATAAGCTTTATCTATGTAAGGTAAAGCTATTTTTAATCCTTGTATTTCATATATTTCTCCAATCTTTCCAGTCTTGCTTATAACAACAACATCGTGTTCTTTGTTATAACCATATTCCCATTTTTTATATCTATTTTGGGTTTTTATGGTTTTAGACTTAACGTGATCAGGCAGTACTTTGTATAGTGTTTGCTCGTACATTACTTAGATCTACCTTCAGCGAAACCTCTGAAATTTTTTTGTGGTGAATCAGCAGATTCATCATTTAACAATTGTTCTTCTTGTTCAATACGTGAAAGTATTTCAAAAGCATCGAATATTGCTAATTTCTTTGTAGCAGCAGCGTTTTTTAATCTATCAGCTGATATATCATCATCTGAATCAACTATTTTTTCTCTAGCTACTTTTATTAATTCCTCAACTGCTTTTTGCCCAGCTAGGATTATATTCTTCTTCGTTTCCTTGGTATTCATATTTAATTACAATATCATTAGATTTCATACAGTATAATCTTTCCTCATCAACAACGAATTCAAATTCTCCGCCAGGAGTATAACCTACAAGGTCCCCAGGATTGATTTCTAGCGCTTGTAAGGAACTATTACCGTATTTAAGTATACCAATAAGCTTTTGCTCTTTTTCAAGAGAGAAGCTATCTTTATTTTTAATTGGAATAATAAAACATCTATCATTAAACGTTTTCCATTTTTTAGGTTTTCCGTATAAATATATTTGATCAGGAGCAACAAAATATAATCCATCAATAAACATTGATCTACTATCTTTTTGATTTCCTTTCATATCATAAAACCTCCTAAACACATTGTGATGTATAACCACAATATCACCAACACTAATGCCTGTGTTATAGGCTAAAGGAGTTGCTATTACTTCAGCGTAATTACTTACAGATTTATAGCTCTCTATTGACGAATTTGTAACAAGTGTTTTATCGCCAACTTTTTTTTCGTTGTCATAGCGCTTGCCGACTGGCTTCACAATGAAGTCGTAAATACTTCTCATTAGTACTCGAGATCATACTCAACAGATATTGCCATGTTAGAATTAAACTTCTTCCATGGCATTACCTCGTTGCTTTTCTTTATGTGAATGTTATAAGAGCTATCTTCTTCGTCGAATAATATATAGGCTATCTCATGGCCACCATAAACAGATTGACCAACAGCATAGTGCATAGCGTCATTCTTGTAGTCAGAACCTATACTTATTTTTCTTATAACAGAAGCCATTACTCTTCTTCTTTAACTATTTCAGTATAAGTACCTGTTTCTATATCAATAGTAATAGCACCATACTCTTTCTCAAGTTCAGCTTTAAAAGCTTCAATTTCCTCGTTTAGTCCAGCTTGTTTATGTAATAAACCATGCTTTTGAACTTCTACAAAACCAATATCTTTTAAAATATTAGTCAGGTCTTTTTGCTGTTCTTGAATTTTAGTTAATTGTTCTTTTGTAATTTCTTGCACTTTTTTCATTTGATTTTATTTGATTTAATTAATTGTTATTTATTTTCTTTTATTGCTGATCCAAAATAATATCCAAATATTGACAAAGCAACACCTTCTACTATTCCTATCAAATGTATGAAAATTTCTTTATTTGACTCTGGTACTTGTGTGGTAACTACGGTGTAAACTAAAAAAGCAAATGCTGATAATCCAACTATGCCAGTAAGATTAAACATCCAGTCTGTTCCGTATTTTCTTAAGTTTACCTCTCTTTTTCTAGCAGAGTCTCTATCTTCTACTTCTAATCTATAAAGTTCTACCAATCTATCATGAGCTTCAGCTTTCTGATCTGCACTTAAGTCTGGGTCTTTATCTATTAATTTTTTAACCACTCCTAAAAGACCTTTATCTGGAAGCACATCACCTACAACATCTATTATAGTAGAACCAGCTCCTAGTAGAAACTTACCTAATCCTGTTTCTTTAAAAGGTTTTTTATCTTTCATTATTTGTATTTAAATTGGGCTTTAATATCAGGGTTTTCTTTTTGAATTTGCTTTGAGTAGTTTTCAAACTGCTGTGGAGTAACTCCTTTAGCTGGTTTGTATGTTGGAATAGCACCACCTTCTTGTAATCTATTAGCACCTCTTTTAACAAATTTAGAAAACTTACCAAGATTAGCGCCTGTTGGTGTGGGTATTTTTTCACCATACTTCTCATTGATAGCGTTAACTAGATTCTCTGTTTGAGATTCAGTTAATTTACCTTTACTTTTTTTAGTGTCATCACCAGGTCCTTCGTTTATTTTACTCAAAGGACTTGAGTATTTCATTTTAAATGGCATATTTATTTAGTTTTAGATTTGTTATAAGCTTCTTTTTCCCAAGGAAGATTTTTAGCACCTTCTTCCATTTGTGCTCTTGAATATTTTTTACCTTTCCAAAAAACTGCACTATCATTATAATCAAGATCACCTCTTTTCATTTGATCAAGATGAACTTTCTCGTGCTTTATAACATCATCTATTTGTTTAGAGTCAGTTATATTTTTGTTTATTAATATACTGCCATTTCTGTCAGCTTTACCTAGGACACCATCACCTAAGTCTACGTTGTAGATAGGTGTGTTATCCATAAAGTAAGGAGGACTATTTAGTTTGAACGCCATTATAAGGGAACATGTTATTTAAAGTTTCTTTTCTTTTTTGGCAACCACAAGGGATATTAAGACCCTCTGATACTTTATCAACAACAGATTTAATACCAGTTGCTGTAGTTATCTTTTCTATAGTGTCACCTAACCCCTTGGATTCCATTACTTAGAACAGTGTTTACTCATCCAAGATCCAGTCATCTTCATAGGAGAACAACTCATTTTAGCTGGAGATCCATACATAGACATTGGACTATCGTCTTTCATTCCTGCTTGAGCGTTTTTTGCATAGTTTTTTCTAGCTGATGCATCAAGTGATTGGTTGCTTGCTTCTTTAACGTTGTAAGCTGTTTTTTTACTAATGTTTGGCATAATTATTTCTTTTTTGAGATTCTTTTTTCTATTCTTGCTGCTCTCTTGTTTAACCTGTCATGTTTAGCTCTTGCTGCTTTACCTTCCATCTGACCTCTAGAACCAGTATTGTAATCAGATTTAACTTTAGCAGCTTTATCTTTTGTTTTAGCTAGTCTAGCTTCTTGCTTTGTTGTTCCAGATTTTCTTGTTTCAGAAACTGGCTTAGCCATTCCAGCTTTTATCTTAGGATTAGTTTCAGCTAGCTTAACACTTTTTTCAGAAGTTTTTAGTTTAACTTCTTTTTTTTGCTCTATTGTTTTTTTAGTAGGTGTTTTTTCTGTAGATATTGGTTTAACAGGTGTAGGTTTTGCCACACTAGTATCTACACCATTCACAAAAGGATTGTTAGCTTTATTACCTGGTTTAGATAAACTAGCTGTAAACTCATTAGATAAGTTTTTAGTAGAAGATTTACTAGCTAACTCAGCTTTAGTGTATATTCCCTTAGATTGTCTTTGAGAAGACGTTTCTATGTTAGCTTTTTGTCCTGTTAAAGCTCTTTTTATAATTCCGTCTTTTGTGTCTCCAATTGCATTTAATGGAGAACCTTTCATTTTAAATGGCATAGTTTTATTTTTTTATTATTAGCATTTCCACTTACGTCTTGCAATGTCGTTTGGACAGTCACCGTTTTTATCTGGATTTTTACATTTTTTAATACCAGCTGATCTAGCACAGTATGATTTTTTTCTACTACCACCTTCTGGTTGAGGTGCTTGTAAGTTTCCACCAGTTTCCCTGTTGTACTTTCTTCTTTCCTCAGCAGACATACCTGCTTTGTATGGTTTGGTCCTTAAAAAAGGAGATTTACTTTGTACGTATGCCATTATATTAGTTTGTATTTTGATTTGCCATTTAATTTGTAAGCCTTCATAATTCTTCTTCTATTTTCATCAGAAGAAACATAACTAACATGCACCCAGTCAGGATTATTATCGTTTCCAAATTCCCAAATTAATTGATCGAAATCTAAGTTGTTTTTTATATACTCAAACATTTCTGCATTAGTCTTGTGACCAAAGGTATCGTCAATATCAATCGCTCTACCCTCGCAATGCTGAGATCTATTGCTTCCGCCTATAGCTGAATTTAATTCTTTACATCTGTAAAATGAATTAATTTTAATAGGTCCATTAACCCATTCTCTAAGCGGTTCAAAAACAAGTTCAGCAATTATCTGCATGTTAACCAAGTGATATGGTTCAGGCGTGTTGTCTATATCAAGTCTTAGTGCAGTTCTTGAATAAACACCTTCTTTGTCAGATACATGCTTACTAATCATTTTATTTCTTCTTATACAAGTGATACCACTTATTAACAGTATACCCTATAGTAACTACTAATAACATGATCTTCAATACAGGCTCGATGCTCGTCATAGAAACTAATAAAGATATTGCGTTTATTGCATAAAGCTTAATATCAGCCCCTGCCATTTCCCTTAGCATAAGTCTTAGACGTAATAGGTCCTTCTGAATAAGGTACATCTGACATATTAACCTTCATACCATTTTTTCCACTGCTAGAGCCTTTACCCATTGGAAAACCAGTAGTATCTAACGGCCCATCCCACAAAGCATTAGCTCCAGTAGTGCCGTGAGCTTCTATTTTACTTACAGCTGGTGTTGTAGTTTTTTTCATAATATTTTTTATTAGTTTAATCATTATTCTTTGTAACCTTCTACTCTTGCCTTTATAACATCTGCTCTAGTGATTTTACCATCACCAGTTTGATCTTTCATAAACATAGGAGTTCTATTACCCATAGACATTTGTCTTTGCTCTACATCACCGTAAAGACCTTGAGCAGCAGTTTGAGTCATATCATTAAAAACAGGTTTAGCCATACCAAGTGTGTTACTAGGTGCTGGTGGAACAGCAGTTTGCTGAACTGGCATACCAGTCATAGGATCTAATACCTCTTGTTGTTGAGCAGGATTTAATGTACTAAATATACCACCTCTTGTGTTGTTCATATTATCTATTTTTATCTTTATTTACATTATCAATTGCAGTCTTTAGAACAGTATCCATGTAAGTTTTACCTTGCATTATTTTGTTTCTTCTATGACTTGTAGGTATATCTTCTTCACCAAGCATAATACGATACATTCTACTTATAAGTTGTTTGCACTTAAATGAAACTTTATATATATGATATTTTTGAGTGGTGTGGTTTCTTTCTCTCCAAACCGTAATCCACCCTTCTTTCAATAATCTGTTCCAGCGCGTGTTATCCCAACTATAAGCATACGTACCGATTTTATAATCTTGTTTGGTAAAAAAACCCATACAATCAAAGTAGATCAGTAACTCTAAATCCGCATCAGTTAAGTCGTTGTTTCTACAAGCCCATTGTCTTATTATCCGATAATGTTTTAACAAGTTCAATTCTTTAATATCACTTGCTTCTAGCCTTTTCATAGAACAACAACTACATCCTGAATTTTTATAATATGGTAAATATCTTTATCTACCTCTATTTTATGTCCAGCATGACGATCATAATAAATTTGATCACCTTCTTTTATTCCAGCTGTTTCATCACCAACAGAAACAACAGTAGCCATAATATACCTAATGTCTTCTCTTTGGTTTTCAGCAAGAAGTAAACCACCTTTTGTTTCAGTGGTACCTTCTTTTACTTTTTCTATTATTAAGTTTCTACCTATTGCCTTCATTAATCCTTAAGTTATTAATTACACAATCCGTAGATAAAATAGTTGTAGCAACTGAAGCAGCGTTTCTAAGTGCACTTTTAGTAACTAGTAGTGGATCAATAATCCCGTGTTTGATCATATTAACCTTTTTACCAGTTATCACATTTAAACCCATTCCTTTGCCTCTTTTAGATTCTTGGTATTCTATACTTGCATTTTCTAAAATGGTCTTAAATGGCGCCTTAATAGCCTCTAGCAGCGCTTCTTCACCTATTGTATTAGCTTTAACTGTTTCCGATGCGTTTAACAGGGCAATTCCACCACCAGGTACAATACCTTCTTTGATTGCGGCTTTAGTTGCGCAGATAGCATCTTCAACTCTATCTTTCTTTTCTTTTAATTCTATTTCTGAATTAGCACCTACTTTTACTATAGCTATTTTAGCTGCTAGTCTTGCTAATCTTTTTTCAAGCTTTACTATTTCGTAAGGCTCTTTAGTTGTAACAAGTTTTTCTTTAATACCTTTTATAGTATTTTGAACCTCTTCTGAAACTTCTCCAACTTGTAATATTGTTTCTTCGTCTGTAGTTACACTTTTTATACAATTACCTAGGTATTGAGGATTAATTAAATCTAAATCATCTCCTAAGTCTTCGTTTATAATAGTAGCACCAGTTAGCATTGCAAGATCATCTAATGTTTCTTTTTTAGCTACACCGTATGTTGGCGCATTGATAACATTAATCTTTAAATTACCTTTGACTTTATTCATTGCTAAAGTTGCAAGTACTGGTTGGTCTACGTCCGCGATTACAAGTAAAGACTTATTACCTTTTATAACAAACTCTAGCACGCTTTGAATTTGTCTTATATTATCAATTGGTGATTCAACTAATAATACATAAGGATTTTCTAATTCAGCAACTCTTTGGCTTTTGCTTGTAACAAAATGTGAGTTCGTTAGCCCTTTGTTGTATTGTACTCCGTCAACTATTTCTACTGCTGTAGTACCATCTGACGATGTTTCCATCATAACTACACCTGTTTCATCAACAGATCTAAAAGCATCACCAATTAATTTACCAAGTTCTGCATCGTTGTTAGTAGATATAGTAGCTATTTGATCTATCATATCTCCTTGTATATTAACTGAAATTGATTCTAAGTATTTAACTACTTTCTCAACAGCGTTGTCTATACCGATTTTTAAATCTCTTGAGCTAATCTTATCAGCTACATTGTAAGCTTCAGTTAATATAGCGTGTGCTAATACAGTTGCGGTTGTTGTACCGTCCCCCGCTTCACTTACGGTTTTTCTAGCAGCTTCTTTTAAAAGTGTAGCCCCCATATTTTCAACAGGATCTAATAGTATAATACTATCTGCTACTGTTACACCGTCTTTAGTTATGATTGGTCTTCCATTTCCATCTTCTAGCATCACACATTTACCGCTAGCCCCGAGCGTGGAGCTAACGGCTTTTGTGAGTTTTGTAATACCTTCAAATACTTTGTCCTTAGCTTCGTTACCGAAACTTAGGTTCTTGACAATTGCGTCTGACATAATTTAATTTAATTTGATTGAAGTAGTATTTTATTTAAAGGTCTTAACGACTTTAGGTCCATCTAAGAATTCCAGCTTTTTAGCGTAATGCTCTACTGTTGAATCAATAGCAGCTTCAGCGCCAGCAACTGTTTCTCTTCTGGTTACGTCGTTCCAAGTATCTTCTTTTTCTAGATCTTGGTATTCGGTTTGAAAAAAACCGTTTGGTAATTGGGTGATTCTCCAGTTAGTTTTTTCAGCTATATGCCTCCATAACTTTTTGGTTTCATCGGTAATTTGTGGTTCACTACTCCACGAATGAGTGCGGTAAAAAAGTGTCATTGGTTTTGGTTTATTGTTAATAGTTATAAGATTACGTATTTTTTAGTTTTTTTAAGTAATAAAAATAATCTTGATACTGCGTTTTAAGGTTTTATAGGGCGCTCACCATTTGGAAAATCTAGTTGTGCCGGATAATCCCTTAGTTCCTGCCTATAGGTTATATATTTAGAATGGTTTGGATGATCGGTTACCGCAACAATATAGTCTGTTGCTTGTAATTCTAAATCTCTCCATTCTTTTTCAGTGTTTTCAGCCCTATTATTAATTATTGAATTTTTTTTATTTTCTTGAGATTGTTTGTATGTTAGTATCATATGTATTATATTAATTAATTCTTACATAGCTTTGCGCGTCTAAATTTGTTATATCTAATAATCCTACTCCTATTGGAATATCATATTGATCAACTTGTTTTGCGTTATAGTTTAGTATATAATATGAATCTCCAGTTGGTTTAAAAGAAATACCCATAGCGTTTGCTCCAGCTGCTTTAGATTGTTTAAATATAGATGTGGATATATCCCACGGTGTTATTAAATCAAAATCATAAATTAAGTCATTTGCGTCTCCGGTTATAAACATTCTACTTCCATCCGAACTAAAATAAATCCCTCGGAGTGTAGTGTCTAATGAATTAATACTATAACTTTGTAAAAATGAGGCGGTACTTATGTCCCAAGCAGAGGATAAATTATATTGGCCTACTACATCACTGGTTGCATCAACAACGTACATTTTAAGGCCGTCTTCCTTGAAAAATAATCCCATCGGTGCTGTATATGGTAAATTAAGTGATTGTGTAAACACAGAAGTAGAAATATCAAATGCAACTGACAAATCATATTGATTAACATTATTATTCACATCTCCAATTACAAACATTCTATCTCCTTCGGGTTTAAAAAATATTCCTCTAGGAGAAGTGTCTTGTGCCGATATGTCAAACGATTCAATATAGGAAGATGTAGTAATGTCCCAAGGTGTGCCAATATTCCAACTTAAAACAGAATTAGTATCATCACCAGTTGTAAACATTTTAGATCCAGATGAATTAATGTATATACCCCATTGGGCGTTATCTGGACTCCCTACCCTATAAGATTGATTCAATGTAGTGGTGCTTATATTCCAAGCAGTACCTAAATCAAATTCATATATGGTATCATTTGAAGGGCCTGATATATACATTTTAGTTCCATCCGCTTTAAAGGTTAGAGCGGCTGGAGAAGTTTCGTAAGCTGAAATATCTAAATCTCTTACAAAAGATAGGGTGCTTATATTATAAGCAGACATAGAATACTGATATACTTTATTATTAGCATCACCTAACGTATAAAGCTTAGTACCGTCATCACTAATAAATAGTTGGTTTGGCAGGCTGTCTTGCGCTGCTATGCTTTTGATTACAGGAGCAGGACCTGCTAAATACGTAGATGGAGAATATGGTGTGGTAAGTGTAAATTCTACAATCTGATCACTGTTGGTTGACATATAGTACATTTTAGTACCAGCCTCATTTGATGCTATCCCCCTCCCCTCATCTCCATAGCCAGTAAGGTTGCCTGTTTGCGATATATAAGATAATGTTGTTAAATCATAAGGAGTTCCTACGTTATATGATGCAATATATCTACTACTTGAAACGTGAGTATACCATATAGTACCATCATTATTAAACCAATGCCCCGCGTTTGGTGAATTACTAGCCCCATTATTAATAAAACTTGAATAAACAGCGGTTGATATGTCCCAGGCGGTTGAACAATTAAATGTTTGAATTTGGTATGGGTCTAAACCACTTAAAAAGAATTTAGTTCCATCGCTACTAAATTGCATCCATCTAGGCGAACTCTGATATAAATCTGTAGCATATGTGCCAGCTAATGATGAAATATCTATATTATATTTTGATGTTGCAGCATTTGGATAAGACGCAGGGTCTAAAAGCAAGTTACCAGCTTTTAACCACGTTGAATCCGTTTCATCTGTATAAAGTGCAGGTACGTTAGCAAATTGAGATATTCCATTTAATCCAACTGAACTTCCACCACCAGTTGCTAATTCATTTGCTCCTAAATATATTGCCATTTTTTATGTATTAAGTTGTTATGTATATTGTTGATGCTGAATACGAAGGCAGTGCATCATATTCTGCTTGTGTTAATGTAATAGTTTTTACAACTGAATTATCTACGTTGTTGCTAGCTATAGTGTTGTCAGCTATTAATTCGCCTAATACTTTTGTTGTTGCCATTTGTTATTTGTTACTTTTGTTAATGCCATGTTATTTTTTTAAGCCGCTAATGAATGATATTTTATTGTAAAGTCCCATAGTTTTTAAATTATTTTATTTACAGCGACAGCTTTGTGTTGTCTCGTGTAAGAAGGAATAGTTGTAGCTTTACTTACCCAAGTAGCACCATAATCAGTTGAAATTTTTATGTTGCTTCCACTATCTGCTGTTGCAACTACAGAACCTGAAGCGTTACAACCTACTGAAGAATAAAATCCAAACCCACCAACAGTAGATGTTATTGAACTCCAAGTCTCACCATAATTAGAAGATTTAAGTACGTTAGCCCCAATCGCCATATACATATATTGACCACTATAGCTTGAATCTCCAAAACTAAAATAATCATTAAATAAGCTGTTTATGATTCTACCAAAAGAAACTCCATAATTTGTAGATCTATATATCCAACCATAAGATTGAAATATTACATATTGACCTGTACCGCTACATATCATTGTTCCTCTATATGTACTTTGAGGAAGTGTTCCATTTGTAAAAGTAGCTCCATAATCTGTAGACCTTGAATATCGAGTTCCATTAGCATCAATACCGAATTGATATTGACCATTATGGCTCATACATGCCCCAAAATATCCTGTACCATTAGTTATTCTTGTATATCCTGTAGCTGAAGGCCACAAAGATCCCCAATACTGCTGAAAATTGGTAAACAATTTATAGGAACCATCATAACTAATAGCGGATTGACCCCAATTAGTTAAATTATAACCACCTTGAAAACCACCCCAAGATGCTCCATAATCTCCTGTTTGCAATCCATTGTTCCTACCTCCTGAGACACCTGCATTACCAACACCATTAATAGCGAGTCCATATATAAAAGTATCCGAATCACCTGCAGTCCAACTATTTCCTCCATCAAGTGAATAAGATGATTGTTGAGGGGTACTATCGCCTGTGGTTGAAACGGCTTGAATAACAGAACCATCTGTTAATGGGGCTGCCCCTGAACCTGTACTTATTAACCTATCACAAAAAGACATAATTTATATTTTAAAGATTAATGTCAAACAATACTACATCTTTCTTGCTTTTTAAAGCATTTATTTCTGCTTCTATTGAATCACTTTGTGTTCTTAACGCTGCTCTTTCATCTTTAATAGATTGTGGCGTAGGTTCTCCGCTATCTGCTTCACGAATAATGTACCAATCTGTTGCAGATAATTCACTACCTACCATAGATTTTAATTGACTTACTTTTTGCTCTTTTAATTCAGCTAAAGTTTCCTTGATAGGTTTTTCAATTACATCGTAAGTATATACATCGCCGACAAGTTTAATTTCAGAAAGCTCCTCAGTTAAATAATTATACTCAGGAGTGATAACATCTTTAAATCCTATTTCTTTAGCTTTTTCGTCAGTTAAAATTAAATATAAGTTATCCCCATATTTAAAGTTTTTAGGATATTTAGAAAAAATCTTTATTTCTCCGTTTATTTCTATTGCTTTCATATTCTATGGGGTTAAACTAGATATTGTTAAATAAAAAGTATTAGTATCTACACATAAAACCTGTATAAAATTCAAGTCTACATTAGGGTCTATTTCGCCATTTAATATAACTATTGTTTTACCTGTTGCATTAAAACTTAACCCAAACGTAGAGGCGACTGTGCAGGATATACTTTTAACATCACCTATATTATAATTCGTAAAAGTTAATGTATAGAAATTACCTTGATCTGCTAATAAAGTAAACGAAGTGCCTAAAGAAAAGTCTATATCTAGTGATGAATTAGCACTATTTAATACAACTATATCGGTAAACTCAGCTCCAAGTTTTGATTGCGTAATAGTAGCGTCTTGTAACTTACCACTACTTACAGCTAAATCTTGCAGTTTTAAAGTACTAACCGCAGCATCTTGTAATTTACTAGTGCTCACGGCTAAATCTTGTAGTTTTGAAGTGCTAACTGCGGTGTCTTGTAAAGTATCGTTTGATATTCTTGTTAGTGCCATATATTAAGGTTTTACTGGTCTAGTACCATTAGGAAAATCTGATTGTGAAGGGTAATCTCTTAACTCTTGTCTGTATGTCATATAAGCAGCGTGCTTTGGATGATCAGTTAATGGAACAATGAAATCACTTGCTTTAAGCTCCATATATCTCCACTCTTTTTCTTCAGCAGTTTTTTCTTCTAAAGTTTTTACAGGTGCAGCAAACATACCATTAGCATAGCTAAATCCTATTGCAACTTGTTGCCCTGTTACATTAACTGTTTCTTCTTGTAAAGTTGCAGCAAACTCATCTGAGGCTACTATTACATTATCTACTTTACCTTCTTTTATTATAGCTATTAAGTTTTCCATTTTTATTCGTACCATTTAATTAAACAATAACCTGAGCCTGAAGTTGTGCCTCCACTACTTGCCCCTTGGCCAGAATTATTTTTGCCCCCATATACGCCAGCAAAAGAAAATGCGTTAGTTCCGCCACCCGCTCCGTAACCAAAAACACCATTTCCAGCGGCAGCCGCATAGCTGTTATCACCATAGCCCCCCCAGCTTGAGCTTGCTATGTTGTTTTGAGTTCTATTAGAACTTCCGCCAGAGGCAATTAAGTCAATACCCCCAGCTCCAAAAGAAGCAGCAAATTCACTACTACCTCCACTACCTGCGGCTGTTGCCCCGCTCCCAATAACTACTGTAACCCCATTATTTTGGGCTATAGTTAAATACATTTGTTCAATTAACACTTCGCCACCACAGCCACCATAGTATTGGCTAGAGCTTTTACCTCCCCCGCCAACTAAAAGTACCTCTATATATCCACCAGCATCAATTAATGCTTGAGATGGCGTAAAAAATCCCGTTTCTTTAAACTCTTGAAACTTAGGAGTTAAACCTCCACCGCCTCCCGATGGAAAAAAATCTGTTAAATTACTCATATCTTTTTGTTATTTTATAATCCTATTATTACCCAACCTTTTGTTGCTCCAGAGTAAATTAACTCAAAAGATGCAGAAGGCGTATCTAAAGTTAAATCTGACGCAACACCCATTATTAAACTACCATTAGCCCCTAATATACAAGTGGCAACACCCGATAAGTTACTTATTTTAATTGAATCACCATTTGTGGGTAATGCAGGTAGTGCCAAAGTTAGATCAGCCGTTAGCACATAAACTGTATTTTTTACAGCAGTAGTACTAGCGGAAATAACTTGAGCATCGTAATTAGTAGAAACTGCTCCTGTTTGACCATTTACTGAATCTACAGGTATATCTATAATTACAGCTCCTGTTTGACCATTAACAGAAGTTACAGGATCTAACACAGAAAGGTTAGATATAATCATCACCTCTATTTCGTCGCCACTTGCTGGAGCTTCAGAAAAAGATAGTGTTGTACCTACAATACTAAAACCATCTTTATTTTGATATGCACCACTTACATATACGTCAACAAAATTAATACTTGATGGGGCAACTGATAACGTGTAATCTGTTTGACTACCAGTTCCAGTAAAATCATTCCTTGTAATTGTATTTGAACCAGGAGTTATATTTGAAACAACTACCGACATAACCTCTATTGAAGCCGTATCAGGAGGAGCCGTAGTAAACGTAAGTGTACTATCAGTTATTGAGTATGTTTCTTTTTCTTGGTATACACCTGCAATATAAACACTTGTAAATAACGTAGAGAATGGTGTTACAGAAAGTGCAAAAGCTTGTGTTGTACCATCACCTACAAAATCATCTTTAGCAATTGAACTCGAAGATGACGCAGCAATAGTTACATTGTTACTACCGTCATCAGTAATAGTAACTCCAGAACCAGCAACTAGCTTAACTGTATCAGTTGTACCAGTAGAAGGTATTAAGTTTAAATCTACATCACTTCCAGATTGTGCACTAGAATAATCATATGTTGTACCAGCAACTGTCACCCATTGGTTATCACCGCGTAAGAACGTAGTTGAATCTGCAGTCCCAGAAGCCGATAGATCAGCAGTAATGGTTGCTGCACCGGATTGTGTAGTATTAGGCGTTAGCGTTATAAAAGTGCCATTAGAAGCTGTGAATGAAGTTACGCCGCCTGGATCACCATTTGACGCCAAAGTAATCCTACCTTGTTGGTCAACTGTTATATTTGCATTTGTATAGGTGCCAGGTGTTACAGCAGTATTTGATAAATCAAATGTTCCAGTTGTAGTTATAGTGCCACCATCTAAACCTGTGCCAGCAGTTATGCTTGTTACAGCGGTAGACCAAGTGTCATCACCTCTTAAAAAATTAGTAGATCCTGGTGTGCCTGTGGCATTTAATGAAGAAGTTATAGTAACTGCCCCAGTTGTTACATCTGTAGAAGTATTTATAAAAGTACTATTAGCACCTGTAACTGAATTAGCTATATTTGTATTTTTCCAATAACTATTAGTAGTATCCCAAGTTATGGTTTGGTTGTTTTGTACGTTAGTTATAAGTACATCGTGTAATTCGCTTAATTCTGGACCATTTTGTATTTTAACAAATATAGATCCGTTGTTTTGTTGTATTCTAACAGCATAGCCTAAAAATACAGCGTGGGCTGGAGTAGGAGGTATAGTATTTTGAATACCACCTGGAACCGTTGGCGATAACCATAATGTATCACCATTATTCCATAAATCAGTATCAATACCTTCAATTAAACCCTCTAGTGTTACTGGTCCAATTGAATTATCAGGTATTGCAACTGATGTTATACCAAATGTCTTAGATGAATGCTCATCGTTATCAGCTAATGCTAAAACAACATTTACGTGATCACTAGCACCAGAGCCTCCAACAATATATACTGCAGAACCAGCTGGTATTTCAGTACCTGTTTGGTTTCTTACATCATAAACTAAGTTACTAACCGATTGTGCTTGTGCAACATTTACAGTAACATCGTTTCCAACAGCTGTAGCGGTAACACCTGTGCCAGTAAAGTTAAATGAAGCAACGCTTGGCGTAACCTGCACACCTTCTTCAGATACTGGTATTGGATTTCCAGATGCACTTACTATAGGATTTTTAGGGTCTGTATTATCTACGGTAACATTTGTGCCAGCAACTACGCTGTCTACTCCAGTAGCATCTGTAGTGTCTATATTAAAATTAGGATAATTTCCAGTTATTGTAGCACCTCCAGAACCCGTAATCACAACAGTTTTATCATAAAGGTTTGTAGTACCTTCAGCTATATCATCAGTATCCAATACAACTGCTCCAACCTGTGTATTAACGGAAGTAACTAATTGAGCTGGTGCATCTGCGGCAGCTATAGTGAAGCTAGGGTACGTACCTGTTATAGTTATATTATTACCTTGATTTAAAACAACTGTTTGATCAGGGTCTGTATTATTTACTATAGGATTAGCTGGATCTGTATTATCTATACTTATACTTGTCCCAGCAATTATGCTATCCACCCCGGTAGCATCAGTAGTATCTATATTAAAACTAGGATATGTACCTGTTACTGTTGCTCCACCTGTTCCCGTAATTACAACAGTTTGGTCTGGAGCAGTGTTTGTTACAATAGGATTTTCAGGATCAGTGTTGTCCACTGTTATTCCACTTCCAGCGACTATAGACTGCACAATATTAGAAGGTATAATATCACCTACTTTTAAGTTTACAAATCCATTGGCAACAGTAAAATTGTCCGCGTCAAAACCAGCTAAACCTCTTACAGCTGTGGCATCAGTACCAGCTGTAGCTAAATCAATATTACTTTGAACCGTAGTCCAATCAGTTAAAGCCCCTGTACCAGCAGCTAAATCTGTTTCGGCAATTAAAACATCACCTATTCTAACCGTTTCACCATAAAACGTTCCGTCCACTGTAACCGTATATGTCCAACCTTGAGTAACAGCTATCTGAGTGCCTCTGCTGTCAAGAACTGGCGTATTTGTAGAAGCATCATACGCTCCTTGATATATTAATCCACCAACAACTGAACTATCAACATAGTTTTTTACAGCAGCCGAAGTAGGAACCGTAATATCGTTATCGTTATTTACTATACCTTCAGCCTCTGTAACTACTAGTGCGCTGTTTAACTTTTCTATAGTTACGGCACCGTCTTTTATAAGTCCTTTAGATACTTTAGTTGTAGCCATTTATTTTTTGTTAGTTATATATTATTATTACTTGGTTTAATGGGTTTTTAATTAGGTATATGCTATTATATTTTTTATTATAAGCGTATTTGAACCGCTTTGACCCATTAAAAACGTTCTATCCTTACAAGAAAATATTGAATATTTTGAAAAATCAGTATATGAGCTAGCTGGCTGCGTTGCTAAATTAGTGTCTGGCAACAATGTTTCCGTAGATGAACTCACTACATCAATTTTATATGCTAAAGATCTAGAGCCGTTACCGGGGTTTTTTGTAAGAAACCATAATCTTCCATATTTATTCATTTCAAATGGCTGCTGTAAATTAGTAGAACCATCATAAAGCAACCACGTTGAACCAAGATCATCCGAATAAAGCAATTGAGTACCGAAGCCTGGATCACTACTTAAAAGAAAAACCCTGCCGTCTTGATCTATTTGAACTTCAATTGGATTTGGACGAATTGTTAATTTACTCCAATTCAAACCATTATCTGTAGATCTATATAAACCATTTCTATTATCAGCACAAAAAACTGTTTTTGCGTAACCAGCAAAAGATTTTGCCTGCGTATATTGTGAACTTGTAGGTGTAAAATCAAAATTTGCAACTTTTACAAAAGTAATTAAATCTTCAGATCTATATACACCCAATAAATCTTTTATATAAAGAACTCCATTGTGAAAAAATGCTGAACCTCTTTGCGACCCAGGTAAAGATGCTGTCTGCGGAGTAACAGTAACTGTCGCTCCTGATATGGTTACTTCCCACCATTCATTATTTATAGATCCTATAACAAAAAATTTACTAGAAACAGAATCATAAGTAACACATCTAGCATCTACGCTAGTCATCTCTGCATTATTAACAAAAGTATCGCCAGTATCTACAGAAATAAATGTATTTCCGCCGTCTGAAACAATAATTCCATCTTTATTATCCGTTGCTGTTGTAACGTATTTAGCTATGTTGCCATTTGGAATAGTAGCAACAGTTGAAGAAACAACCGAAGGAGTTGTATCGGCAAATTTAGCGCTTACCATCGCTACAGCGTTGCAGCTTGATTCGCTAAAAACTTTTACAAATTTTGTATTTATATTTGCATCCACTTCAAATCCTATTGTTAATAAATTAGTAGTGACACCAGTTGCAAGAGCTGTAGCAAAATTATCAGAATCTTGATAAATTGAAAAAGGGCCTGAGTCTATTCCAGAAGCTTTTAAAGTTACATTTATTGTCATTATTTATTTTATTTTTTTATTTATTAATTAACTATAGCATCACATTCTACATAACATTCTCCTGGTATTGGAAGAGTAGCTACCGCATCACATTCTACATAACATTCGCCAGGAATTGGAAGCGTTGCCACGGCATCGCATTCTACATAACATTCCGATTGTATTGGAGCAGCTTCTGGCCAAACAAAATTGCTTCCAAAGTATATTTTATTTATACTAGTAGATCCTAATTTTATTTTTCCAAAAGCAAATGAGTTTGATCCTTGTTTAAAATTCATTATCCTACTATTATGTAAATTGCACTTTCGTCTGGGGTAAGCGCATCATATTCTGCTTGTGTTAAAGATATAATATCAGTAACTTTATTTACACTAGGGTAAACATCATTTGCGTTTGTTATAAAGTCAGCTGTATTAACAACTGGTGTAGCTACGTTGAAACTTGGATAAGTGCCTGTAACAGTTGCGGCACCGGAGCCGGTTAAAACAACCGTTTGATCTGGAGCAGTATTTGTAATTATTGGATTTGCAGGGTCTGTATTATCAATACTTATAGAAGTACCAGCAACAACAGAATCAAGACCAGCACCACTAGTTGATGATGATACTGTAAAGTTTGGGTATGATCCTGTTACGGTTGTTCCACCACCTCCTGTTATAGTAACTAATTGATCTGGTGCAGTATTTGAAAATTGCTGTCCAACTAACAATAAACCAGATCCAGCAGTATACTGCGTGTTGGTATCAGTTGATGTGATACTAAAGTTAGGATATGTACCAGTAACAGTGGTTGCACCGCCACCTGTTATTGCAACTGTCTTATCATATAAATTTGTAACCCCTTCTGAAATATTATCTGAATCTAAAACAACAACGCCTATCTGCCCATTTACAGAATCAACTATTGCTGGATCCGATGTGTTTGTTATAGTAAAACTAGGATATGTACCTGTTATTTGTATTCCAGTAGAAGCTGTTAATGAAACAACTTGATCTGGAGCGGTGTTGTTTATTACTATATCATTTGGATTTGTAACATCTAAGCTTATAGATGTACCGGCAGATATACTAGGAGAACTAACATTAAAATTAGGGTATGTCCCAGTTACCGTGGAGGCATTACTACCAGTTATAACCACCGTTTGATCAGGTGCTGTATTTGAGAATTCTGTTCCAACTAAAGAAAGACCAGATCCCGCAGTATATGTTGTGTTTGTAGAATCTACATTGAAGCTTGGATAAGTGCCAGATATTACTGTAGAACCGCTTCCAGTTAATGTTACCGTTTGATCCGGCAAAGAGTTTGCTATTGTAAAGTTGGGATATGTGCCACTTGTAGTTATACCCGTTCCTTCAGTTAATGTAACGGTTTGATCAGGGGCAGTGTTTGATATAATAGTCCCAACTACACTAATATCAGTACCAGCCGTATATGTAGTGTCTACAGAAGATATATTAAATACAGGATATGTACCTGTAACTGTAGTTGCACCACTAGCATTTAATACCACTGTTTTATCTGGAAATGTATTTGTTACTGTTATATCTCCTGTATTACCAGTTAAAGAAATACCAGTGCCAGCAGAAAGTGAATCAACACCACTGCCTCCGCCACCACCATTAGCGGCACCTAAATTAAATGTAACTATTTCTATAGTATCTCCCGCATCTGCTGCAGTAGACAAAGTTACTGTATTTCCGCTTAACGTATAAGTAGAATCTTCTTGATATACACCACTTATAAATACTTCTATATAAGTAGAAGAGACTGGTATTTGAGATAAAACATAATCTACCTGTATTCCATTACTAATAAAAGAATCTTTAGTCATTACACCGTTTTCTCCTGGTGTAACATCAATAGTAAAGTCAGGATATGATCCAGTAACGTTAACAGCACCTGTGCCTAATAATGAAACAACTTGATCTGGAAGAGTGTTAGATATTATGTCATTATTTATACCTATACCATTACCAGCAGTGTATATAGTGTCTAAAGCATTAATAGTTACACTACCTAAACCTGAAACTGGAGATATAGAAATATTATTACCAGCTATAATATCTGTAACACCACCCTGTGATGTAGAATTTATAGTAACAGTTCCCGTTCCATCAACAGGTGTAACCGATATATCTGTCCCGCCTATTATTTTAATAACTCCTGTGTTACTGATTATAGGATCAGCAGGGTTTGAATTATCAACCGCAATTCCTGTTCCAGCATTTACAGAAGTAATAGTTCCACCACCAGCAGGTACAGCCCATGTATTATCTCCTCTCAAAAAGCTTGAAGAACTAGGTGCTCCAGTTGCTGAAAGAGCGGCCGTAATAATAACATTGCCATTAGAAGCAACTGTAGGGCCAACATTTATAAATGTAGAACTAGCTGCGGTAATACTATTAACAGGCACAGACCACTTGTTATCACCCCTTAAATAACTAGATGATGTAGCGGATCCTGTAGCTGATAAACTTGAAGATATATTTAATACACCAGATACTACTGAAGCATTTGTATCTATATAATTAGTGTCGGTAGCATTGACACTTACTAAACCAGAGTTTGCTATAGTTATCGCGTTTGAACCATTACTGGTTAATGTTATACCATTACCTTTAACTAAATTTACTACACTTAAATCCCCTATATCATTAGTTAATCTTAAAGTAGCGTTAGTACCGTTCTGTGTCGTAGATAATTCATATGACGCAACTAAATTAGCTACGTCTTGTACACTAAATGTTCTAGTTGGATTACCCTCTACAGGATTAGTTCCTGTACTATCGTAAGTAACTGTACCTATCAGTAAGTCTGAGGCTTTAGGTTTTACCTGTGGATAACTATATATTATTGCCATTTTATGTTTTTAGTTAGTTTTTTATTTTTTATTAAAATCCACCACATTCGCCTGTTAATGTAACCTCACCAGTAGAAGATGATACTATTCTAAACCATCCGTAGTAACTTCCATTATTTGTTGCCATACCATAATAACCAGCCGGTAAAGCTTGTGTTCCTGCAGCATCTGAATAAACTCTATCAAATTCAGCTGGCAGTTCACCAGATCCATTATGATAATAGTTTTGATTTACAAATAAACTACATGCTTGATTAAACGTGCCTGTTTGTGTACTACCTAAGAACTGACCAAGCGATGATATAACATTACCTCTTAGTTCTTGATTTACATAATAGTTTCCTGCTTGAATAGTTCCAGATATTGTAGCGTTAGGTATCCATGTTTCTGTTTCTATTGCAAACCCTTCATTTGCAGTAACACTATGTGTCCAAGAATATGGATCACCTACATTGCCGCTAAACGAAGCTACAGGCGGATTTAAACTTGTTGTTACATAAGGTACGCCAGAACCATCAGCGCCTCCGTTAAACTGTATGTTATTATCAAAAGCTAAATTAACCGTACCGGTCTGTGCTATTTCTATAACCGTAGCAGTGACAGTAACTGGTATAATTTTATTTGTAGCGTCAAAAGTACCTGTTAAATCTCCAACAGTGTTTGGTGGAACAGAGTAACCATAGCCACTAGGTATAGATATGCTAGGTGTTTGATCAGCAAAAGAGTAAGAAGCACCTGGTAATCCTGATTTACTAGCTCCATCCAAGTATCCAACAGGGAACCAAACATCGTAAGGATCTGTTATATTATATGTTATACTAAGAGTAGCAGTTGTATTAGAAACAGATTCTACCACTTGAGCTCCTGATATTGTTGTAATTTCCGTTTGCTCACCTATTGTACTTGTAACACCAGTTGCATTTTGAATAGTTGGCGCTACACCAGAAACCCATTCGTAACCTTCATTTAAAGATACACCCGTGCTAAACGCGTAACTAAATGGCACTGTTCCAATTTTTTGTGCTCCAGTTTGATCACCTGTGATCGTATAACCAGCTGTTGGTCCATCTATTGTGTTTTGTACAAGAAGATTTACAATAGCTTCGTTTTGCAATTGCTCTACTTGACCTGAAACATTTATAACAGCGTTTCTTGTAGAAGACGATGTTCCAGATATATCGCCTGTAATTGTAGGTCCACTAGCAAAGTAGTAACCGCTATTTGTAAATGCGTTAACATCAAAGTTATATGAAACCGAATCGTTTCCAGAGAATGATCCAGGAGATACAGTAGCATATGCCTGAGCAGCAGCACTACCAGTAAAACTTTCATTTACCTGTGCTGTAACAGTAACTGTATTTTGAGAAGCTTGTTCTATAACACCTGATATTGTAGTAACAACTGTTTGTGAACCGCTAATAGTTCCAGTTGCATTTGTTATAGTAGGTCCTGATGTAAATACATATCCAGACGTTGGTGTTATTGTAGTATTAAATGCGTAATTAAGAGGTGATGTTCCTGATTGTGTTGAACCAGCTAAATCACCGCCTAAAGTAAATTGTGTTCCTTGAACACCAGCAGTTGATACCGCAAGAGTTGCTGTAATAGTAGGTTGCGCTACAGCTGATACTGTACCTGATAATATAGTGTAAACTGTTTCATTTGCACTAAACAATCCAACAGCGTTTGTAATCGATGGCCCTGATGAAAAGTAAAATCCACTATTTGGTACAACATTAGAATTGTAACCGTACGATGCCCCAGCAATACCTGTTCTGGTAGCGCCAGCTTGATCACCAGTAATCGTATACTCTGTACCAGATATGTTATTTGTAAATGCCAACGTAGTAGTATATTCTACAGCTGGTGTAACTACAACGTAAAGCGTGTTTGCATTCTTATTAGCAAGCGCTGCGTATTCAGCGTCACTTAAACTAACAATTTGGTCTACATTAGCAACATCGGTGTAAGTGTCAGTGTTGTTTCTAACATCTCCAACATCTCCTGCATCAATGTAATTTTTAACCAGCGATAACGCAGAAGGCGTAATAGCGCCAAGCGTTGTAGTCTTTACATTAGTAGTAGATGATTGGTTAAAAGCTATAAAGTCCTCACTTATTGCAGTAGTTTGACTTTTACCGTAATTGATATAGTTATTCAATCCAGTCAAGTCAACTGATAGTGTTGGGTTCACTGTAGCAACCCCAGCAGATATATATAATCCACCATCAGCAGTAACACTTGTCACTGTACCTTCAGGTAGTCCGGTAACCCCAATTGTAATATTACTAGAACCATTGTTAGTCAATTGAATATTAGGCCCTGCAATTAAAGATATAATAGACTGCGTGGAATCACTACCGTTTAGTCTAATGTTACTGTTAACACCAACTTGTGCAGCATCAACAGTGTAAGTAGTGTTTAAACTAGTTACTGGTGTAGCCCATACGTTATCACCACGAAGAAAAGTAGTTGTTGATGGAACACCTGTAGCAGAAAGAGAAGCAGTAAGCGTACCTGTTGTTGTAATAGGTCCACCTGACATAGTAATATAGTTAGTAGCATTCGTCGCAATACTAGTAACAGTACCTCCACCCGGCACACCTGTTTGCACTAAGTCTACAATGCTCTGTATTGAAAACGATTTTGTCGGTTTTCCCGATGCACTAACATCTGTACCTAATAATAGGTCACCAAACGCTGGTTGTGTTTCTTCCTGATAACTATATACTATTGCCATTTTATATTTTTCTTAATTTATCTATTGCTTTCTGCCTTAGTACCATCGGTACCACCTACTTGTGTGCCTCCTCTATTATAACTAGATGAAACAAACCTACCCGTATTGTGGTCAAAGTCTTTTCCTTCGATGTCTTTACCAGCTTTTTCAGCAGCTCTTCTCCTTCTTTGGCTATCTGCACGTAATTCTCGCCTAAACGGTGAATTTGCCGCCGCTAAATCGCGTCTTCTTTTAGCTTTTAGCGCTTCTGCTGATAATTTTTGCTTTGCCATGTGTTATAATACTTGTTCTGTACCTAAATACACAGCTGTAACCGTCTCGCTTCCTAAATACATCTCTGTAACTGCCTCGTTTCCTAAGTTTGCTGCCATTTTTTAGTGTTTTTTTGTATACTTTATATATTCACACGAAAGCATCGTATTTTACAGTGTGACAATAGCCTATTACCCATTAATATAACAGCCTAATGTCATAGTTTTTTATTTTTTAAAAAAAAATTGTTAGAAATATAGGAGTAGAGTAAAAAAGTTGTAACAAATATAGGAGTAGGGTGTTACCCCTACTTTTCTACAACATCAATCAAAAACCTTTTGCGTTTCAAAATGACCGGGATCCCCGTGTTTTATATGATTTGCGTTTTATGTTTTGCCTTTTACGTTGAAATACCCCTAGCTTTTAGCTTTTTTCCTGGAGATATACTAGTTGACAAACAACCTCACGACTATTACTGCGCGTTTTGATTCCAGTATGTGCGTTACAAGATAAATACGCTTGCGAGTAGATAATATATATGTAAGCAGCGAAGCAACCTCACGAGTATTGTTGAGCATTTTGACTGCGAACAAAAAAAATACGCTTGCATATAGATAATATATATATAATAAATAATTAATAATTAATATAAATTTAAATCAAACAATTATGTCAAATTCAACTCAAAAAGTTATGGAAAGCAAAAGATTCTTAATCAGAAAATCTCTAATCGGTACAAACACGATCATCAAAGTCACATTCAAATCAGGTAAGCAATATGAATACAACCATGATGCAGCATATGAAATCATGAAGGACAAGCTTGATACAATGCCATGCTTCATCAAATACAAATCATATACATCAAGTACTTCAATACCAACAGTGCTAAGGGACAAATCAGTCTCTTAGTACTTAACACCTCACAGCGCGAACAGGCGCAATTGGTTACAAAAAGAATACGTTTAACTTCAGATAATATATACAAATAAATAATTATGATACCATTTAAAATCACCGACAATCCAAGATCAAACTATTACTCTATAACCTATAGTAATGCTCTAGGTAGAGAAACTAAAGCAATGTTCTCTAAACCTTATTATACATGTGCTGAGTCACCTGTAATGAAGGAATACTATGATGGTATTTCAGAATGGTTGAGGTCTTTTAAATAGGACCTCACAAACTCTACAGGAGCGTTTGATTACAAAAGTAATACGCTGCTACTAAGATAATATATAAGGCCTGACTTTGAAATAGCGTCGGAAGAGTAGACTCCGTCATGCAATATAGTTAACGCAGCCAGGCGTGTATAGCACTTCGCTACGCTCGACAAAAATAATACGTTCGCTACAAGATAATATATATGTAACTAAAAAATAATAATTAATAACTTAAATTAAATAACTATGCAAAATTCAACTTTAAACTCAAAAAGATTCTTAATTAGAAAATCACTTATTGGCTCTAACACTATTATTAAAGTGAAATTCAAAAGTGGAAAAGAAGTAACTTACAATCACGACGAAGCGTATAAAATTATGCAAGCGAAACTCGAAGTGATGCCTTGCTTTATTAAATATAAAAGCTATACTTCTTCAACAAGTGTTCCAGTAGCGTTAAGGGAAATTATCTCTTAATGCTATACACTTGCGCTCAACAAAAATAATACGTACACCATAAGATAATATATATATAAAATAAATAATTATGCAAGCAATGATCTTAAGCGAATACTCAGCACTAATGGAGTGGGATAAAAACGAGTTAGTGGAATATATAATGGAATTAGAGAAATCACTAGACAAATTAAAGGGGTGACAATAGCCTGTTACCCTACTATTTAACTAGCTAATGTCACACTTTTCTGTAAGGAGAATTATATCTCTGCGTAGAGAGACAGAGTATTATATCCCTCTACCCTTCTCTATTAATAAATAATAAACCACCTTCATTACAATAATAATACGTTATAGTATTGATAATATAAATATACATTAATTAATAACTTAAAATATATAACTATGTCTTTAACTATTAAAACTACTAAAATCTCTAAATTACCTCTAATACGCTCAAATCGCAAGCGTTACATAGGTTTCACTGTATCTAACTTACCTAATAATTTCGCCGAAGTAGCAAAAGATTCTGCAGTTCGCGAGTGGTTTAACTACAATGGCTTAACCTTTATATCCGCCGCATTTTTATCACTAACATACATTAAATAACTATGTCCACTAAAAATCTTACAGAAACTGAAGAATTAATCAGTGATATACGCTATATATTATATAAAGCACAAGAAAATAATGCAAGTAAATTAGAAATTATAAATATTATAGAGCAAGCACTAGATGCATACGCTTTATCTAATAAAATAAATAAACTATGAGACAGTGTCCTATGACTGAAGAACAAATAATAGAATCTATAGGTAAAGTAGCTATAGCGTATGAGAATACACCTTATGCTACGCCATACGAAGCAGTATTAGCTATGGAAGCAATAGTTAATATACTTGAAGAAGAATTTTATAACGGAGCACTTGATAACAATACTAAATAATATAACTATGACAAATCAAGAAATCGCACGCAAGATTTACACTAAGTGGCAAGATAAAAGCGACTTAAAGAATTGGAAACACGATGAAGAGTTTAACTCATTAGCTTTAACTAATCAAATTAAAGTACACAATATAATTAATAACTTTATTAGACAAGATTATTTCTAACACTTAAAATAATATAACTATGGGAGCAACATCCTTTCACCAATCAGTATTAAAAAAGAATTATGAAAGCGCAAAGCAAGCGTTTAGAGAACTAGTAGAAGACGCAGTATATGAGTATGGCCACGATCCTTACTCTGGCACTATAGCTACATGCAGTTTATCAGGCGAAATTAAAGAACCCGAAAGCGATGAGCACTACGATGATGCTTTAGATAAAATAAGCAAACGCGAGTGTGTGTACTTTGAAACAGAAGATAAATATCACTTTATAGGTTGGGCGTCATGTTAACAAAGAAATTAAACATAGAAATCTGGTTCACTGGATCAGAGTATAATGACTTAATAGATACCACTATTAAACTAGGTGATGAATACCATTCACACTACCATTTAAATAACTTAGAAGAATTAACAGATATAATAAAAGAAATACAAGATGAAGAATAAGATAACTAACGCTATGCTATACACGTGGTCATGCGTACTATTTGTCGCTGCAACCTCAGCTATAATATCAGGCGCATATTTTCTAGTAGAAATGATCCTTGCTAATTTACAATAATAATACGTAGCACCTAAGATAATATATGTATAATAATTAAAACAATATAATTATGACTAAAGAAATTTTATTAAATAACGAAGAACGAAAAATATTAAAAAGACATTTATTAAAATGGTTATCCTTCAATGACGCTGACGAAGTGTTAAGAGATATATACCTAAAGATAACATATGATTTTCACTTTGATAAAGAAACTATAGAAAGATATGTTGGCGTACCATTATCTGATAAGTGGAATTTTATCCACGACGAATGTGAATGGGATAATATGGAAGATTTTTATAATTTATTGTGGGATTTCTTATTACAAGTAGAAGATAGAGAATTACGTAAATATTTAAAAGATTAATTATGGAAAGTAACTGTTGTGGCGCATCGCCATGGTTTGAAACGGATATTTGCTCCGACTGCAAAGAACACGCTGAATTTTATAACGAAGACGAAGATGAACTTATTTTTTAACTCAGAACAACTAGACTCATTAATAGATGGCTTGCATTTACTAGTAGATCACAAGCGAGACACTAACGAAAAGTTAGATATGTATAAAGCTTCAGATCTATTACAAGTGCTATACACACGCAAAAACAAGATAAAATAATTATGGAAATAACTAAAGTAACAAAAAAAGGTAATATATACGTAACACTATCAAACGGTAAATGGGCAGGTATCTACCCTAAAACCAAGTACGTAAGATTTAAAACTAATCAAGACAATCCATACCACCAAGGTCCATTGATCTATCAGGTAAAAAGAAAGTTCCGTGATATTAAAGAGCAAATTGAATACTTATTAGCTTATGAAGAAAAGTATTGCAAAAATAATACGTAGCACTAACGATAATATATGTATAACAATTAAATATTATAACTATGAACAAGCAACTGTATCAAGAATTATCTAGTGATCTTTATGAGTTAACATGTGACTTTGTTAGCGAGCAGTTATTAGAAATGCTTTACGATAAAGATTTAATCAAAGAAACAGACAATGCTGCAATGGATTTATTCAACAAAACATTAAAGCAATACTATAACACACATTTAACTAAAACTTGGTAACATGAAAAAACTAACTAAACACGAATCCGACTGGAGATCAGCAACACATGGCACTCACAAAGTAGGTTCATTACACGGCTACTACTACAATGATCTAATACTTGTCTTTGGCGCACCAACTTATTCACCAGATGATTCAGGTGATGGCAAAGTTCAATACGAATGGGTATTTGAGTTCAATGATAATATGTATACATTGTACGATTGGAAAACATACAGTGAAAGCTATACTAAAAAAGATCTAACAACATGGAGTATCGGCGGTAAAACAGAGCCATCTGATTTTATAGATGAATTAACAAATAAGTTACAAGAAGTATTATGCAGTTATTAACACAAAACGGTAAATTAAAAAAGACTAGCAAGCTTATGGGTGTTAAAGTAGTTAACTTTGGCCTACCAGCTTACAAAAGTATAACAGGTAGAGTTATTTGTCCTATGGCAGATGGTTGTATTAAGTTCTGTTATGCGCGTAAAGGCGCGTACATATGGGGTAATGTTAAGCCTGCGTTCGAGAAACGTTATGAGCTCAGTAAAACAGACGACTTCATAAGTGCTATACACGCCGAGATACAGCGCAAAAAACCTAAGTTTGTACGAGTGCACGACAGCGGTGATTATTATTCACGTGAGTATTTAGCTAAGTGGTTTCAAATTGCAAAGCAAAATCCACAAGTAAATTTTTATAGTTATACCAATATGATCGACATGGTTAAAAAAGCCGATATACCTAATAACTATGACTTTATATTTAGCAATTCAGGCAAGCAAGTCGATCTTATAGACAAGTCCATAGATCGTCATACAGAGATCTTTAAAACCGCAGACGAATTAGTTGCTGCTGGTTATGCTAATGCATCTGAGAATGATCTATATGCAACCAGATGGTTTAATAAGACTAATAAAGTCGGACTAATATACCATTAATATGAGACCAATAGAAAAAATAATAATGGCCTGGATAATTATGAATGTAATACTACTTGTGTTTGTAGTATTTAAATCAATGTTTAACTTAATATTTTAAATTATGTCACATTACAAAAAACTAGTACTTGAAAAATCAGGATCAACAATTGATACCGAGCACGGTGGAGTTGGATATGATGTATCTTTTGAATCAATAATGACAGCAGACGGTCATGATATATATGTAGCTATGGATCAAGCTGATTGGGGTAATATTATACCTGATAGAGATATATACTTGGAAGCTGCTATGCTCCAATCTGAAATTGAATCCGCTATTAATTTAGGATCTGATATATATGTTGATCAATACATACTTGACGCATGCGAATTAGACGACGACAGCGACAGTTGGGAATACTTATGGAATGAGTGGTATGTAAATAATCAAATGTCACACAAATTTTAATTATGAAAACAAAAGAAAAAATGGGTTTACCCAAATGGTTTAAAGGCACAGTATACACAACTGGTGATACTGTTAAAAATCCTTTTACAGGAGCAGAAGCGGAATTAAACAACAACGAATTGTCTATGTATGATTTTATACTCGGTGCTCAATGGTTAATTGAAATGCGTAAGTCTAATAAAAAAATAGACTCTGAATTTAGAAAAGGACTAGACTGGTTTAGGCATTCAAACGCAGAAGCTTACATGATATTATTAGATTAAAGACAAAAATATGACACCAAGAATCACACCATCAAATAAAAAAATACTAAACTACTTCTACTATAAAATACTAGACGAAGCTGGTGAGTACTCATACAAAGTAAATACACGTAAGCGTGAATACAAAATGCTACGTTGGGTTTACTATAAATTATGTATGGATTATTCTACGGCAGGTTGTTCTGCAATAGCTAAAAGTATGGGTCAAGATCATGCAACTGTATTGCACAGTGTAAAAAACTTTGAACATGAATTACCATACGAAAGAGATATAGAGGAATTATACAGAAAAGTAGAAAACATATATGTATCTGAGGTTCAAGAAGTTAAAACTATCAACGAGATAAATGATAGAATATTAGAATTAAAAAATACTATAGCTGTACTTGAACAAAAGAAAGAAGACATAAGCGCTAAGCATATTTCTAAAAATACTGTAGAAAACAATAGATACAAATTACAAAATCAATACGCAATAAGCTAGATAATAATTATATAACAATTAAAACAAACACAATGGAAAAAATTTTAAAAGAAAAGATCGACGTATTCTCAAGCATGGTACAATCAATTACTTACTCGCCAATGAAAAAAACATTACTAGTTAAATTCAGTTCAGGTTCTAAATATGTTTATTTAGATGTAGACAGCGGTACATTTGAAGGTTTAAGATCAGCAGTTTCAAAAGGTAGATATTTAAATAGAAATGTAATAAATCTTTTTTCATATAAAAGAATTAAATAATGATAGACACTGATTTTGATACTAAACAACGCGCTTTAGATAAAGCTAACGCAAAAATTATTATGTCTGATATAGATATTAGAAATACTGTTGATGATATAAAACAAAAGCGTTGGGCTGGTGTAACTAAAGAACAGTTACAAATGGTATTAAAACATCAGGAAACAGATGCGCAAGTTTGGAAATATATACATACATTAATTAAAAAAGATCTTAAACAAAATGACTGAACAAGAAATGAATCAATTAGCTGACATTATAGTAGACAAAATATATGCTCGTCAAGAAGAGTTTGATAAACAGTTTATTGACAACATGCAAGAAACATTAGGTGACGATGCTGAAATTAGTGGTCAGTATGTTATATCTGAACAAGAGTTGTTAGAGATAGAACTTAAAAGACTTAATGAGCTATTGTCACGTTATGAACAAGACGAAGACTATAGTAAAGCAGCTATATTAAACAACAAGATAAATAAAGTTGTTAAAAAGCTTAATGATCTTAAAAAGTAATTATGCTATACACAATGCGTATAATTGACGGCAGCGACACTAACGATTATTTAATTAACGGTGTCGTTGCTGATCACGTGCAAGATGCGGCAGTTGAAAGAATATTAAAAGACTATAACAAAAATGTTATAATAGAATTTTTATGAAAACAACAATATATAAAGTTTCATCTTTTTTTAACAAAATAAAAACAAATGAAAAACATATTCGGAACAACAGAGGAGTTAGAACTAAGAGACAATAAAGGAGTATTGAGGTATAAGTATAACAAAAACCACCAATACACCTACAATTCAAATGGTAAACAGTTAACATTTGAAAACTCAGATGGCTATTTGAGTAAATGCACCTACAATTCAAACGGAAATCGGTTAACATTCGAGGATTCAAAAGGCTATTGGAGTAAATCAACCTATGATTCAAACGGAAATGAGTTAACATCCGAGAACTCAGACGGAGATTGGAGTAAATACACATACGACACAAGTGGTAATCGGTTAACATTCGAGAACTCAGACGGAGTTAAGAGAGGCTTCGAAATAAAAGAGTACACAATGGAAGAACTAATAAAAAAATTAGGACACAATTTTAAAATCAAAAAATAATGAAAAAACAACCTTACAGAATAACAATAGAACAGTACGAGTATAAATACTCGGTAGAAGTAGACCATTCAGACATACACTTTACAGAGTACGTAGAACTTTTAAGAAAAATAACATTAGCAGCAGGCTGGGGTACAGATACAGTAGAGGAATTTTTTGATAGTGAGTAAACCAATATGTTTACACATATATATAAATTAAAAATTATGAAAACATTAATAGCAAGTATAGTAGCATGCGTAACAGCAACTGTTTACAATGCAGTACCTGGTCAAACAGATGAAACTCCGAATATAACAGCGACAGGATTTGTTATTGATTTAGATGCTGCTGAAAAGCATAGAATAGTGGCAGTATCAAGAGATCTTGAAAAAATAGGTTTTACTATGGGTAAAACAATTTGCGTAGAGAATGCTGGACCTATGAATGGCATTTGGTATATTCGTGATCGCATGAATAAACGTTGGACTAAAAAAATTGATTTTTTGGTTAACAAAAAAGTAAAATATGGAAAATGGAATAATGTTTCCATTAGATTAATAAACAGTCACAACGTGACAATAGGTAGTTAATATAAAGGGGTAATAGGCTAATGTCATACGAACGTCGTCTCGATTATTTACATCGAAGCAGAATACTTTACAGAAGGTTACCAGTTAAAGATAAACCAACTTCAACTTATGAGTGGGGTTGGTTTTATGAACAGGGTACCAGAGAGTGTTATGATCTATTTAGAAGTAAAGCTAAGATCAATACATACAAGTCTTTAAAGTGGCATCTATTAGTTCTATGGTATCTTAATCCAAAACTTGATCCTGATAATTTTTTAAATTTATCTAAATTTATATGCAATATTAAAAATGGATTTGTTACATTTACTGTAAATGATGACTTACTAAATAAAATCGTGTATGAAATAAGCATGTGCGATTTAGAGCAAGATCCATCTAATAAGACCCGTAAAGTTATATTTAATTATAACTGTAAACTAGATTTGTCAGATAAACTAAGTATTGTAGGACAACTTGTAGGAAGAAGTAAAAAAATTACCGAGTCAGACATCTACGATGTTATGTTATATATAAACGACTGCGGTGATAAAATAACAGTAGCTAATTTAGCTAAACAATTGAATTGTACACCAAGAACCATATACCGTAATATGACCAATGAACTCAAAAAAGAGAAGGAACTATTAAACAACGGATATGAAAAAGTACAACATTCAGAATTACGTACGATATAAAGAAGATGTAAAGTCTTCAATTGAACGTGTCGGCGAAAAATCATTTAACGAGTATACTAGAGACGAACTTGTAATTAAGTTCTTGCCTTTAGTAGAAAACATAGCAAGGAAGTTTTCAACATCACAACAAGCTTCCGGTGTTATGGACATTACAGATTTAATACAAGACGGAAGTTTAGGATTGATTAAGGCTGTTGACAAAATAATATGGGACACAATAGACAACTCAGAAGACGAGGAAAAAACATTAAAGTCTTTCCTGTCTAAACGAATAAAAGGAGCCATTAGAAGAGCCATAGACATAAACAGGGGAGATATTAGAATACCAGAGCATAAACTAAATGAAATTAGGAAAGACAATGGTAAAGATAAGAAAATGGTTGCAATGTTTTTTAATTCTATATTCCTTAGTATTGACGAGCAAATAAATGATGATGATGAAGATAACACCATGCATCAAATACCTGATCAGTCTGAACCATATAATATAGGTTTATTAAACTTATACTTAACTAGTTTATTGAAAAAACATTTAAACGAAAGAGAGTTTGAAGTGCTTAGATTAAGTTATGGATTAAACTGTGATAAGCATTCAGCAAATCAAATTGCAGATATTTTAGGCATCGAAGGACCTAGTGCTTACGTTAGAATATCTGAGATTAAAAAGCAAGCTGTAGAGAAGTTAATTGCTAACGTAGAACCATCGCAAGTAATTGACTATCTGTAGATTAAGGCAAAAATATGTAATTATAATAATAACTAAATTCCTTTAAAAATGAAAGAGATGTTAACCATTTATCAAAAATTAAGCAAAATCCAAAAAGAGTTTAAGGCTAAAAAAAGTAGATACAATTCTTTTGGTAAGTACAACTTTAGATCAGCTGAAGATATACTTGAAGCATTAAAACCATTTAACGAAAAGTATGGTGTATTATTTACTGTTGATGAGCAACTTGTAAATATAGATGGTATGCCTATTATAGAGTCAACTGCTACTATTATGGATTCAGAAGGTGGTATGTCTATAGCCGCTAAGTCTATAGTTGGTGTTGATCTAGCTCAAAAAGGTATGCAAGTACCACAGCAGTTTGGTAGCGCTTCCAGTTATGCGAAGAAATATTCCCTTGGTAATTTACTTTTAATAGATGACACGCAAGATAGCGATGCAACTAATGATCACAGTGGTAGAACTTACGCTGCTAAGGTTGCTATTACTAAAGATCAATTGATTAAAGCTAAAGAATACGTTAAATCAGGTGGAAACATAGATGCTATTAAATCTAAGTATACGCTTACAGCTTCACAAGTAAAAGAACTAAGTACATTATAATGAAAAAAAAAGAGGTATTAAAAAAACTAGAGAACGACGAAGACTATTACGGTGAATTTGGTAAAAAGTACCTAAGCAACTCAGATATATCTACGCTACTTACAAACCCTTTGTTACTTGGTGAAAGACAACCTATGATAAGTGCTTTTCTTATTGGTGGTTATTTTCATACAGCAATACTAGAACCTGAAAAACTAGGTAAGTATAAAATTATCGATGTAGGTAGTAGAAACACAAACGCTTTTAAAGCGCTTGAAGATCCTGAAGTTTATTTATTACAAAAAGAAGTTGATCAAATAGATCTTATGACTGGCAAGATGCTTAACAATGATATTTGTAAAGATCTTATAAGAAGTGTTGGCAATGAATATGAGGTACCAGGTATTAAAGAGATACATGGTGAGATGTGGAAAGGTAAAGCTGATATTATAAACCACAATCAAAAGCTAGTTGTAGACCTTAAAACTAGTGGAGACATATCTAAATTTAGATACTCAGCTAAGAAATACAACTACGATAGTCAAGCTTACATATATAGCCAATTATTTGGTTATGAAATGATATTCATAGTGATAGATAAAAACACATTGCAATTAGGTATATTTGATTGCTCAGATGCGTTTTTAAGATCAGGAGAAGATAAAGTTTTAAAAGCAATCGATGCTTATAGGCTTTTTTTTAAATCAGAGGATTTCGATCCAGAACAATATTTTTTAAATCAAACACTTTAACAATTAAATTATGGCAACAAAAATTTCAGTGTCAATCGACGCAGACAAAGCAAGAGAATTATTATCTAACAGATCTTATAAAGATAAGTCAGGTAATGAAGTAGCAATTAAAGAAATTAAATTTGATCTTGTTGAGATGAAACCAGAGTCTCAAAAAGTAGTTTATGATCACGAGAAATTTCAATTAGTAAAAACTCATTTTGCTATCAAACAACAAACGCAAGAAGAAAGACAAAACAAAGCAGAGGCTTTATTTGTAGGTGAAGGAGTTACTCAAGTTTGGAAAAACGAAGCTGGATCAGCTAGACCACAAACTAGTTTTCAAGCGGCGCCACCAACAGCACAAGTAGCAGATGATTTACCTTTTTAATATAAAATAAATGCAAGTTAACAGTACGGAGATCAATGGATTTTTGATCGACCAGTTTAATCAATATGACCTAGAAGTGGGTAAAACACAAGGGACTTGTCCTTTATGTTCTCACGATAGGAAACCTGAGAATAAGAACTCTAAATGTGCATCTTATGATTGGGAACGGGGTCTCGGTACTTGCCATAACTGCAACAATTCATTTCAACTACACACTTACCAAAGAAAAGGTGATGTAGATAAGGTATACATAAAGCCAGAGCCATTTGTTATAAATGTACCTGGAACTAAAGTTGAAGAGTGGTTTAAAGGTAGAGGTATTTCTGCCTCCACTCTATCAGCTTTAAAAGTTACTGAAGGATCTGAATGGATGCCACAAACCGGTAAGGCCGAGAATGTTATAAAGTTTAATTATTTCGTTGGTGAAGATCTTGTTAATATCAAGTATCGAGACGGAAGAAAGAACTTTAAATTATTTAAAGGGGCTGAGAAAGTCTTCTATAACATAAATGCAATAGTGGGTTATGAATATTGCGTCATAACAGAAGGTGAAATGGATGTGCTTGCACTACACGAAGCTGGAATACCAAACGTTGTTTCAGTACCTAATGGTGCTACACTTACATCTAACAATTTAGATTACCTAGATAATTGCATTGATTACTTTGTAGATAAAAATAAAATAATATTAGCTACAGATTCAGATGAAGCTGGTCAAGCTTTACAACAAGAATTAATAAGACGTCTTGGCGCTGAGGTTTGTTACATGGCTAGTTTTGAAGACTGCAAAGATGCAAACGAATATTTATTAAAGTATGGAAAAGAAAAACTATCGCAGCGTATTACCTCAGCAAAACCAGTACCTCTTGAACACGTCACCACTTTTAAGGACATTGAAGGGGAGATTACTGATTTCGTCACAAATGGCTTTAAGCCCGGATTTCAAGTTGGCTTATCTAACTTTGATGAAATCTTTTCAACTTACACTGGTCAATTTATTACTGTCACTGGTATACCTTCTTCCGGTAAAAGTGATTTCGTCGATCAAATGGTTGTCGGATATAACGCTAAGTATGGATGGAAGGCGGCATATGCTAGTCCTGAGAATGCGCCAACTTATCTTCACGCACATAAGCTTATGCGAAAGGTATGGCAAGGCATGCCCACTAAAGAAGACATTGGTTCTAGCAAATGGAACCAAATAGCTAATCATGTAAATGATAACTTCTTTTTTATTGACATGGAACGTTATACACTTGAGTCAGTACTTCGTAAGGGTGCTGAGCTTGTTAAACGTAAAGGCATTAAATGCCTTATTATAGATCCATTTAATAAAGTTCGTGACACAGATTCTAAAACAGAAGATGTAAACAGGTACACTATGGAGTATTTAACTAAGATAGAAGTATTTGCTAAAAAGTATGATGTATTAGTTATTATAGTAGCTCACCCTACAAAGATGTATAAGGACAAAGATGGTAAAATAGAAGAACCAACTATGTATAATATAAAAGGTGGTGGTGAATGGTACGATGCTTCTTATCATGGTCTATTAGTTCATAGGGATTACGTTAATAAAACAGTTAAATGTAAAGTACTTAAAGTTAAGTTTCAAAACCTAGGTCAAAATGGTGAAGAAGCTCATTTTAAGTGGGAACATAAGTCAGGTTGTTTTATTCCAATAAATCCTGTTAAGTTAGAAGAAAATTCATTACCTTGGGAGTTATAAAGAAAGACCCAATGGGTCAATACATTTTCACTGATGAAGAACACGAAGCTTATAGTTGGTGTATTAAAAATAATATACACATATCGCCAAGAGCTAAAGACGAAACCAACTGGTTTATAGAAATCACAATTAACAACAAAACAAACAGATCCCCTGAGACTTACAAAAAAGTAGTTATATGGGAGAAATTATTTGAGTATTATCTTTATTATTATGGAAAATATAAAAACAAATTTTAAGAACGCATCAGAAGCATTTGATTACTTTAATCAAAAAATAAGGACAGATGGTGTTGAGTTTGCTGGTACAAAAGCTTTATTCAATGTAGGCTTTACTATGGAATATCCTAAAAATATTTCAATAGCAAATAAAGAAAGAAACTTTAACGAAGCTTACGCAGCAGCAGAGTGGCAATGGTATTTATCTGGAGATCCTAGTTTAAATAAACTCAAAGAGATATACGGTAAAGTTCCTCCTATATGGGAGAAAATGCAAGATGATAACGGTAATGTTAGATCTAACTATGGTTGGCAGTGGAATAGAAACGGCCAGCTCGATTATGCTATACACGCTTTGCGTTCTAACGCATCAACGCGTCAAGCTGCGATTTCTATTTACGATGCAAAAGAACATAACACTTATCAAAACGATACGCCTTGTACTTATGCTGTTCAATTTACGATATTAGACAATAGATTAAATATGTCTGTCTATATGCGTTCTAATGACCTCTGGTATGGTTTCTGTAATGATCAATATTGTTTTTCAATGTTACAACAATTGGTTGCTAGAGAGCTTAGTTTGCCAGTTGGTACTTATTACCATCACGCACACAACTTACACTTATATAACAACAAATTATGATGTACTATTTATACCATATCCCGGGTAAAAAAATAGGGGTTACACGTGATCTTGATAGAAGAGTTACGGTTGCCCAAGGGTATAAACCAGGTGAGTACGAAGTTCTTGATTCAAGTGAAGATATAAGTTATATATCATCTAAGGAGATAGAACTTCAAAAGTCTTATGGCTATAAGGTTGATAGACAAACATATAGAGATCTAATGAATAAAAAATCAAATAAAATGAAATTAAACGTAACAGAACAAACAACAACTTTTCCAGTACCATTAATTGATTTAAAGAAATTTCTTAAAAAAGAACTTGGTATTGGTTTTAAATGGGAAACTTCTTTTGGTGATTTTGAATTAAAGTCAAAAAAAGAATTAAATTGGTTAGCTCACAACTCAGTAACATCTATGTATGATAAAGACAGGTGTTTTGTATATAACAAGGCTTTTCATGAAGCTTTTGTAGCTGAACCAGGCTTACACGAAGGTCTTGTGAATGGTATTGAAAAAAATATATATGATCTTATTAGATTGTGGGCCGCTGAAAAAGGTATATACACTAAAGGTGACAGCAAAACACAATATATAAAACTACTTGAAGAAACTGGTGAACTTGCTAAAGCTTTGCTTAACAATGATAAACCAGAGATTATAGATGCTATTGGTGATATAGTGGTTGTATTAACTAATCTAGCTAAGCTTGAAAACCTTAAAATAGAAGATTGTGTTGATTCTGCTTACAATGTTATTAAAAGTAGAAAAGGTAAAATGATTAATGGAACTTTTGTAAAACAAACATTGTAATGAAAAAGAAAGAGGTTACATTTAGAGATCCAGTTGTTGAAAGAGTAGTAGACAAGTTTGTATCAAGATCAGATTTAGGTTTTGCTAAATACGGTAGAACATTAGACAATGAAAGAAAAGGTGGTCACAAAGATCTTTTTGGTTATTTAAACGATGTACAAGAAGAGTTAATGGATGCAATACTTTATTTGCAAGCAGCAAAAGAAGAAGTTCAAGACTTAAAAGAAGAAGCTTTAATAGCTAGAATGGATATTATTGCCCAAAACGGCAACACAGGGGAACATTATGATTAAGAAAAAAAGATCAAAAAAAAGAGGTCCAGTTGTTTCTAAAAAAATATCTTATGATGGACATAATTTTGCTTCAGGACTAGAACGCTATATGTATATGGCTTTAAAAAAAGCTAAGATAAGATCTAAGTATGAAGGAGAAACGTTTGTTCTGTTAAATGGTTTTCATTTTGAAAACGAAGTATATGAAAGACAAGCAAATGGTAAAGGTGATTACGTTAATAGAGGTAGCAAAAGAATACTACCAATAAAGTATACACCTGATTTTATTGGAGATGATTTTATAATAGAAACAAAAGGTAGAGCAAATGAGTCTTTTCCAATGAGATGGAAGTTATTTAAAAGATTAGTTTCAGAACAATTTCCTAATATTACTTTATATAAACCACAAAATCAAAACGAATGCGATCGAACAGTACAATTGATCCTGGAAAAGCGAAGAAAGTAGCTAGACAGAAATATGCCCAGCGTCAAATTGATAAGTGGATTAAATGGAGTTGGGAAATAAGAGGTAAGATTAAATATAGAGAACTTGTTGAAATGCAAGATAAATATAACATAAAAATAGAATAAATGAAAAACTGGGAATTAAGTATTGGATTATATCCAGGCATATTGATTGGTATTAGATCATATGAATCAGAGCAAGCAACTGATCACGTATTGTACCTACCTATTTTAGAACTATGCTTTACTGTATATCATGATGTATAAACAAAACGAAGCTATTGATTTCTTTTTAGATGATTTAATATTTGAAATGAAGTCAGTTACAAGTGGATCACATAGAAAACAAGATATAATTTCTTATTGTAATTCATGGATAAATACACTACAAACTATTAAATCTTTAAATAACTAATAAACATGTCATTATTTACTCCTAGAATACCATATAAACCATTTGAATACCCAGTTTACTACACAGAAGGTTGGTTAAAACAAGCTCAAGCTTTTTGGTTACATACTGAAATATCTATGTCAGGTGATGTAAAAGATTGGAATGAAAAGTTAAATGAAAAAGAAAAAAACCTAGTAGGTAATATACTTTTAGGTTTTGCTCAAACAGAATGCGCTGTGTCTGATTACTGGACGCAAAAAGTAGTTGGTTGGTTTCCAAAACATGAGATACAACAAATGGCTATGATGTTTGGATCACAAGAAACAATACACGCTGTAGCTTATTCTTATTTAAATGAAACACTTGGACTTGAAAATTTTGAAGCTTTTTTACAAGATGAGGCCACTATGGAGAGATTCGAAGCCCTCGTTTCTTACGATGGTAGTGAAGTTGGTGGCATTGCTAGGTCTCTTGCAATATTTTCGGCTTTCGCTGAAGGTGTTTCTCTTTATTCTGCTTTTGCTGTGCTTTATAGCTTTCAGCTTAGAAATCTTTTAAAAGGTGTAGGACAACAAATGAAATGGAGCGTACGTGATGAATCACTGCATTCTAAAATGGGTTGTCAATTATTCAGACACATGTGTGAAGAAAATCCTACATTATTAAACGATTGTAAAGAAGAAGTGTTAGATGCAGCAGAATCAATGCTTAAAGCAGAAGAAAACTATATTGATAAAATGTTTGAGCTTGGAGACATCGAAAACCTTAAAGCTTACGACCTCAAACAATTCATTAGAAAAAGACTCAATGAAAAAATTATTGAACTCGGTTACAGGGACAGCGGGGAATACTTTGAATTTGACAAAAAGGCAGCAAGCAATCTTGACTGGTTCTATCATCTTACCGGGGGGATTACTCATACTGATTTTTTTGCTATTCGTCCGACTGATTACTCGAAAGCTGGAGAAGGTGAAGATTTTGAAGATATTTGGTAAATTAAATTAAATTAAATAATATGAAAGGTGAAAAACAAAGTAGACAAGATCTACTAGAAAAAAAGATACAAGCATTAATTAATGTTGTACAACAATTATTAAGTGAAAATACTTATTTAAAAGATCTATCTGTAGGTACTTTAGAGGCTGTTAAGTTAATGCCTGGTTATGAAGAAGCTATAGAGCAGTTGAAAGAAAAAATAAAAGAAGAATCAGAAACTAAATTAGATCTTGGAGATGTGGAATAATGATTGGGTAAAAGGAGTTGATTATCCTACGTGGGGTAATACAGAAGTATATAAGAAAACCATCATTGGTGGTTATTTATTACCAAATGAAACACCAAAGGATGCTTATATGAGAGTAGCATCAACTGTTGCTAAGCGTTTATATAAGCCAGAATTAACTGAAAAGTTTTTTGAGTATATATGGAACGGTTGGTTAAACTTAGCTTCTCCAGTGCTTTCTAATACTGGTACAGATAGAGGTTTACCTATTAGTTGTTTTGGTATTGATGTTGGTGATAGCATACAAGAGATTGGTGGTAAGAACCTTGAAATGATGTTGTTAGCTAAACACGGTGGTGGAGTTGGTATTGGTATTAATATGATACGTCCAGCTGGAGCTAAAATCACAGGTAACGGTACATCAGATGGTGTTGTACCTTTCTGTAAAGTATACGATTCTACTATACTTGCAACAAATCAAGGATCAGTTAGAAGAGGAGCAGCTAGTGTTAACATTAACATAGATCACGGTGACTTTGAAGAGTGGTTAGAAATAAGAGAGCCTAAGGGAGATGTTAATCGTCAGTCTTTAAACTTACATCAATGTGCTGTTGTTGGTGATAAGTTTATGAGGAAACTAGAAGAAGGAGATGCTGAGGCAAGAAGAAAGTGGAGTAAATTACTACAGAAGCGTAAAGCAACTGGAGAACCTTATATTTTATTTAAAGGAAATACAAATAAATCTAATCCTGAAGCATACAAGAAAAATGGCTTAAAAGTGCATATGACAAACATATGTAGTGAGATTACATTGCATACAGATGAAAACCATAGTTTTGTTTGTTGTTTATCTTCTCTTAATTTAAGTAAGTATAACGAGTGGAAAGATACTAATTTAATCTACCACGCAATATGGTTTTTAGATGGAGTACTTGAAGAATTTATACAAAAGGCTAAAGGCCTTAAAGGATTTGAAAACTCAGTTCGTTTTGCGGAAAAAGGAAGAGCGCTTGGTCTTGGAGTCCTTGGGTGGCACACTTACCTCCAACAAAATGGAATACCTTTCGAAGGGATTCAAGCTCAGTTTGAGACTAGGAGAATATTTAGCCAGATTAAAATCGAAAGCGAAAGGGCTTCACGTGAACTTGCCGAGGTATACGGAGAACCTCTTTGGTGTCGTGATACTGGACTTAGGAATACTCACCTTAGGGCTATTGCACCTACTGTATCAAATAGTAAACTATCTGGTAATGTTAGTCCAGGTATTGAGCCTTGGGCTGCTAATGTTTTTACAGAGCAATCTGCAAAAGGTACGTTTATTAGAAAGAATAAAGAACTTATTAAAGTTTTAAAGAAAGTAGGGATTGATACAGAGGAAACCTGGAACAAGATACTTGAAGATGGAGGAAGTATTCAAGATTTAAATATTTTAGATGATTGGGGATATATTAATAAAAAATTAGTATATTTACCAGACGCATCAGAGCAAGACATGCTACTTGGTTATGATACGGTTAAAGATGTATTTAAAACTTTCAAGGAAATAAATCAGTTAGAGTTAGTTAGTCAAGCTGGTATACGTCAACAATATATAGATCAATCAGTAAGTCTTAACTTGGCTTTTCCAAGTACTGCTACACCAAAATGGATTAATCAAGTTCACTTTGAAGCATGGAAGAAAGGAGTAAAGACTTTGTATTACACAAGAACTGAATCAGTTTTAAGAGGAGATATTGCAGCAAAAGCTATGGATCCAGACTGTATTTCTTGTGATGGATAAAATATACCATTTGCCAGGTATTGTTTAGTTATTTTATTTTTATTAGTTATCAATGAAAAAGGGGAAGCCGTAATGGCCTCCCCTTTTTGGTTACAGGAACGATTGGGTATGGTGCCCATTATTTTTTTGTTCCTTTCTTTTTAATAGGTACACAATTAGGTACTCTTTTAGAGCCTTTCATTTTAAAACCTATTGCTTCGTAGCCTGACCAGCAGGCTTTTACTGCTTTTTTTCTTGCCATTATTTTCTACCTTTTCTAGTTTTACCTTTTGCTGCGTCTGGTAAATCACCAATTTGATTGCCAACTTCTTTGATAGCAGCTCCTACATCGTTAAGTTCTTCTTTAATTCTTTTAGCACGATGTTTAGTTTCTTCTTTAATTTTCTTTGCTTTGTCTTCTATAACATCTGGTATGAAGTTTTTATCTTCATCTTTTATTTTCTTTAGGTGCATAAGACCTAAAATAAAGTTAGCTAATAGTGACATTCCTAAAATAATAAGTAATAGTTTCATAGTTTATTTGTTTCTTTTTACTGTTTTGCGTTTAACTGTTTTTCTTTCTGATGTTTTTCTTTTAGTTGATCCTCTTTTAGTTTTATCATCTTCGTCTTCAATACCTAATTCCCAAGATTGCCAACCAGCCAACAACGCAAATTTTTGCCAAATTTCTGTTTCTTTTGACATAGCGTTTTGTATGTTATCTACTTTAGTTAGCGCTCTATCTAGTGGTATGTTAAGAGCTGCAGATGATAATTTTCCACCAATCATATAAGCAGGATTGTCTATGCTTAAACCTGCTTCTTTTATTTTATCTCTATCCCAGCTTGCTGATCTTAATGCTGATTCAACTTTAGATAGTTTAGAAGATATAGGTGGTGATATTTTTATTAATTCAGCAGCAGCTTTTTCATACTTAGGTATGTCCTTGTTGCTTTCTTCTACTATTTTTAATGCAGCATTTTTAACTACAGAAGTCACAGCACCAGCAAATCCCATACCTCGTAGTAAACTGTCCGCCATACTGTTTGCAACTCTACCGTACTTCTTGTTTTCTTCTTCTGCTTTTTCTTCGTCATCATCTCCATCAAACATTAAAGCGAACAAAGCATTTTGCATTGCACTAAACAATAAGTTTTGTGCTACTCCATAGTATACTATCTTTGATATATTTGTCTTTCTATCCCCTCGTCCATTCTTAAGATCTAAGGCAGCTTTTTTAATAATTCTAGCATACTGAGCTGGTGTGTTGGCAAAAGCTAATATAATACGTCCTAATGGCCCAGCTTGTTGTTGTGATATTTTATCTGGTCTACTGGATTGTTGAGATTCTTCAGCAATTTCTCTAAAGTCTCTCATAGCATTTTGTTCTGCAGATTTTTCGTTTAACCCTTGTTTTAAGTAAGTGTTAATCCTGTTTCTATAGAATGCTGCGCCACCAGAAGCTATTGCAAAACTGTCCGCTATTTGGGTAGGTAAGAAACCTAGTTTAAGCATTTCACTTATAAAAGCTTTAGCTTTGTTTTTAGATGTAGCAGCAATGTTGGCAATATCAGCTTCATTGACATTTATTCTAAGACCATTACGTCTGTCTACTAGAAACTCAGAGTTCATAAGCGTCATAAAGTCTGAAGCAAACTGTTTTGGATTAGCTAATGCTTTACTAGCGGCTATTATATTATTATCCGTAAAGTTAATAAAGTTAATAGAAGATATTGTTTGTAGTATAGCAGATCTACTGTTAAAGAACATGATACTACCAATTGAATTAGAAATCCAATCAACAAACCTACCAGTTAAAGAGTCCGATGTAAACAATCTGTTTCTACCGCTCTTCATTCTTTTAAGTATATTCTCTAATGCTACTCTATAAGACTTACCGTATAATGCCTCTAGTTTATTTAAGTTCTCTTCGGTAAACACAGCATCAACATTGTCTTGCCATTGCTCCAAATGCATTGCTCTCTTGCTACCATTAACAGTATCTAGTAGATCTGTAGTTATAGTACCAGCAGTCCAACCTTCTCTTGGACCAACGTAAGCATCTTTTCCAGTTATAGCTATAAGTCTGTCACCAAATTCTTTTAATTCAGGATTTTTGTTTACGTAGTCATTTAACGTACTTAAATCACCTTCGTTTAAACCAGGTATTTTTTCACCCTGTTTCGTCCATATATAAACTCTAACAGCTTGTTCTTGCGTAAAACCTTCTCCTGGTAATTTTTTTCTTAAGTTTTTAGGGACTATCTTAAGTTCTTTTCTAAGATCTTTAAACTTCTGAGCCATTACAACTCTATCTTTAGTAACAGCAGCCATAGCTCTAGCGTATGGATCAAAGAAGTTTTTCTTGTACCAAGCTAATTGCATATCACCTATTTCACCTTTACCTAAAGTTTTGTATATTAAACCTATAAAGTCTTCAGCTCCAGGTGGTATAAAGAAATCAAACCTACCTTTTTTAGATCCCGCCATTTCAGCACCGATCTTACTGTATGTTTTTTTAGAATCAACACCAGTTGTTGTTTGAAGTATATCGTTAAATTCTCTGTTTAAGTTTTTACTAAAAGCAAGATCTTCATTTCCTTCTTTATCAATATTAAATTCTTCAGCTAAACTTATTTTGTTTTCTATAGAAATTATATTATTAGGATCTATACCACCTTTATCTTTAGCTACTTTGTCGTTAAAATATCTTTGCCACCAATTTTTCCACTTAGGATCAAAGAAACTATTACTACCATTAGCTAGTAATTTTAAATCAGTTTCTTTTGTTATAGCCATGAGCTTGTAATTATTTTTTACAAAGTCAAACTCTTTAAAGAAATCAATGTTAGGATCTAAAGCAGCTTTTATTAATCTTCTATAAGCTTCAACAGAAGGCATAGCGTGTTCGTAACTATCTATTCTACCGCTAGATAACTCATATGCTATTAATGGAGCTCCTAATCTATGCGGATTTGCTTTTTCAATTTGAGAATTAGCTAAGAAAGTAACTATAGGTACAGCTAAATCTTTATTTTTTGAATCACTTAATATGTCATTTATAGTATACCACATTTTTTCAAACACTAATGAGTTTTTGTCATTGTATTCTTCTACATAACCTGGTATTTGTATCTTATCTTGTAATTCTTCGAAAGTACTTCCAAATTGTTTTCTAACTGGAGTTCTACTTATAGTAACAAATCTAGTTAACTCTTTTGACTTGCTTAGTTTTTTTAATTCACTTTGAAGATATTTTACAAGCTCTTTTGTGTCTAAATTAGAAAACTGTAATACTGTGGCATTTAGTATTTTAAAATCATCCGTGTTTAGTAATGGTATTAATTTTCTTAAATCAGATATATATTTATTAATGTCTGCTTTTGATTCAAGTTTGTATCCATCTATATCGTACTCATTTAATAGTTTAATGTCTTCTGATGACATACTAAACATCAAATCTCCTTTACCAGCTCCAATATCTTGAATAATATTAGATGATTCACCTTGTTCAATTAGTTCTTGTCTTAATAAGGAATTAGAAACAAGTTTCTCATACATGGCTAGTACACCTTTTACAGCTTGTCCTTCCGGTGTTCTAGGTCCAATACCTGGTTTTGGTTCACCATCTACTATTCCTACTGCATTTAATACGTCTTCACCGGTTATGTTTTTGTTTTTAACAAATGGCGATAATCCAGCTCCTTTTTTTATTCTTGAGTCTTTAGTGTATAGTTTTGGATTTTTAAGTATTGAGTTTGCAATACCAGTTGCGGTACCAAGTAGTTTTTCACTAGCTGAATCTAAAACAGCGCCTTGTGGCATTATTTTAGCAATCATATTGGCGTTTTGTTTAATCCAATTTATAGACACACCCATCTCTTGACTAGACATGTTAGCAGTAGTGTCCATTATTTTCTTAGCTGGTATACCTATTTCTTTAGCTAATGTATCTGCAACTAATCCTTTTACATTTTTAAAAGTTGATTCTCCAGGTTTAACTTGATCTAATTTACTAGCAACTTCTTCTTTAGCTGCTTTAACAAAATCATCTGAACCGATTATTTCCTCTGCCTTTATAAGATCACTTTGACGTCTTTCTTCAGCCATAGACTCTTCTAGTAAAGCTTCGGATGTATCTTCAGCTTCTAATTCAGCTATAGATCCTACTTCACCAGCTGCTGTATCAATTGATTTAGTTTGTTGCGCTTTATATTTTTTAAGCACGTCACCTTTTCTAAATTTTAATTGACTGTTTATAAATCCAATTAAACTATTATTTTCAGTTGGATCAAAACGCATTAAAACCTCTGTCAAACCATCTTTAACTTCTTCAATAAAGTTTTCAACTGGTTTGCCATAAACTTGATCACCTTCTATGCCTCTTCTAATTAATGGATCAATCATTTTTCCACTAATTATTTTATCATATACGTTTACAAACTCAGGTGATGATTGAAATTCTGTTTTACTTTTATACTGATAATTTCCTGATTCATCTTTTTTTCCTACAAGATTATCAACTTTCTCATTAAGATTATCTGTAATAGATGTAGCTAATCCTTCTGAAGCTTCAGTATCTTTTAACTCAACAGATTTTATTATATCCTTACTTAGTTCTCCAGTTGCAACGCTTTTTTGATATTCACGCATGAAATTGTAAACATCTTTACCAGTGTTAAATTTTATATTTTTAAATCCTACGGATCTAAGTATTGGAGTTATAAAATCACCTATTTTTGTAAATAAGTTTTCTTCAAATTTAATTTCTTTTTTAGTTATTGCATCTGAAAAAACAGTTAAATACTCATCTGGATTTTTATCTAAATAATCTTGTGTATAGTTTTCTTTAATTCTTTTATCTACAACTGCTTTTTGTTCTTCGCTTAATATGTTTTTAAAATCCTCTACTATTTTTGAAGCATCTTTACCTTTTAAACCTTTAGATAAAATACCATGTAATAGTTCGTGACTACCAACAGATACAGCTTCAACCTCTAAAGCTCTATCTTTATTGATTGTTATAGAATTATTTTTTTTATCCCATACTCCTTCTGATCCTTTAGCTTTATCACCGAATTTTTTATCATATTCTTCTTGAGATAAAACTTCAACATCTAAACCAAGTTTTTTACCTTGTTTTTCAGCAAAAGAAATACTTTGTTTTAATCTAATTCCACTTAATGATTTGTTTATTTCATCAACTCTATCAGACTCAATAGTAGTTAAACTAGAATCACCAACTTCTTTTATTTTGTTTTCTAGTGTTTCTTTTTCTTTTAATAGACTAACGGCATTAACTTCTTCTTCTTTAGGAAAATTTAATGAACTTATTTTGTTTACAGCTTGTTGAGTTTTTCTAAAATTAAGTTTTATTTCATTACCCTCTTCTTCTGTTATATCAGCTGATTCAACCTTAGAGTCTACTTGTTCATCTAATATTTTAGTAGAGTTTTTAATTTTAGCAATATTGATTTCAGCTTCACCAACATCAGCTGTTTTAAAAGCATCTGTTACATCTTTGTAATCAGTATCTTTTATTATTTTGTTTATAGTAGCTTTATCTATAGTTTTACTAAGCTTACTAGCCTGAGAAGCTAATGTTAGTGGAGCTCCTCCAAATCCAGCAACACCTTCAAATACTATTTCACCAGGATCCATTTCTTGACCTGCTACATATCTTCCACCTACTTCTCCAAGAGAACCACCACCAGCCTCTATGACTCCAGTGGCTGTACCTATAGCCATCTTTTTAAATCCAGCTTTAGCTAACTTGCTACCAACACCTTTAGCAACACCCATTGTTAAACCTTCTATAGCTCCAATAGTTAAACCTCTTTTAAGTGCTTTGTTTTTTAGATCAGCTAATCTTTCTGGATCATTTAAAAATTCTTTTATTGCATCGTCATTAAGATCGTCTCCAACTTGTTCTTGAAGTAATTCACCAAAAGTTAATCCAGTTTCCATAGCTGCCATACTACCAGTCATAGCACCTGTTAATGCACCACCTGCGGCTGTTAAAGTAGCTAATGGACCTCCAATTGCTCCAGCAGCTGCACCAGCTCCAGCTCCAGCGGCTGCACCTGCAACACCAGAAGCTAATACTTCACCTGAGTTTACTATAGCACTCAACTGTGATGACAAAGAACTAACTAATAAGGTGCTTAATACAGATGGATTTTCTAATATACCTTTTATAGCACCCCAAGTACTTTTACCATTTTTATCATAAGTTTTTTGCCAAGACCGCATTTCATCTGATCCTATGTTTTTAGCACCAACTTCTTTTTGTCTTTTAAGAAACTTTAAAATATCTTTAGATTCTACATCAGCTCCTTTATTTATAACTTCAAAAGCATCATCAGCAAGTTCACCTTGTCTCCAACCTTCTTTAGCTGCTCTAGCTAAATCAGAAAAATAATCTACTATACCCCAATCCCATTGGCCATCATCTTCTTTCAATTCCGATAAACCATCCTCCAATGGTAAATCCATATCGGATGCTTTGTCTTTTCCCGCAACCGCATCCAGAGTTGGGGATGTTTCCTTTCCCGCTTGATCAATTGGAATAGCGTTAGGAAAATCTTTTAAGAACTGATCTTTTTTATTTACACTAACCTTAAATTGCTCTTCAGTGTCTGGATTAACAAACATTTCAGTAACAACTTCTTCTGGTTGCTCTTGTTCTTGTTCTAAAACAGCGTTAGGAAAGTCTTGTAAGAACTGATCTAATTTTTCAGAACTAACACTAAATTTTTCACCAGTTTCTGGGTTGATATAGATTTGATTCATATTTATTCGTATGAAGTGTTTATTTTAGGTTGTCTATCTGCTTGTCTTTCTCTAAGTATCATAGAGGTCATATCTCTTATTTCCTCAGCGCTAGCGTCTTTACCGTATCTTTCTTGTGCTAACAAAGCTACTAGATCTTCTACGTCTTCCCTTCTATTCATTTCAAACTTTCTAGGTATTTCTGTTATGCCATCACCAGAAGGTTTGTCTAAAACAAGATTTAAAGTGTCACCACTCCATTGAGCAGAAGATATTGACATACCATCTAATTCTTTATTTATAAAAAATCTAGAATTTTTACCTGAGTTTGCTCTAAGTATGTCGTCTGTTAAAGTTTTAGCTTTATTGTAAACTTTTGCTTGAGCAGCGCCTTCTTTTGTAACGCCTTTGGTTACAACTGGAGCATCAGATGTTTTACCAACTTTATATTTTGGTATAGACTGTAAACCTTTTTCTACGTATGCTTTTATAAATTTTTCTTCAGATTCTTTTTCATATATACCACTACCACTTGCGCCTGGTTTTAATTCATCATCACTACTTGACAATACATTTTGCCATACAACTTGTGCTTGATTTCCAGATCTAAGTAAACCCTCTGCTTGTGCAGTTAAGAACGTTGTAGCTTGCGCTGTCATTTCACCAACTTTAGCTGGGAATATCTCTGTTCTTAGTTTACCGTCTTTAGAGTATTGGTATTTTATATCTTCAGTGTTAACGTATTGTTGTGATAACTGACCGTCTTTACCTAAAAATCCTAATCCTTTTGGATTGCTTTCTGATTTTTCAGAAAATAAACTATAAATATTTTTAGATATTTCAGGTATGGTGCCTGGATCATAACTAGCAAATACCGCAGCATCCATATCTATTTCTTCTAATCCAGCTTTAGTTATCTCAGGACCAGTGTATTTAACTCTCCAATTACCTTTCTCAGAATCAAAATAAAACTCTTCTTTGCCAGGATTGATACCACTTCTAATCGACATGCCTAAATTATATTCTTTGTTTCTGCCACCCATTAATGGTACTCCACCTTCTTTTCCTACTTTATCTATATTCTCTACAAATTCAGTATTAAATATACCATCGTTTTCTTGAAAACCTTTCTGAATATTAATAAAAGATCTTATACCTTTTTCATACATTCCAGACTTAGATAACAATTCGTTTTGTTCTTCAATAGTAGACGCTCTTTTTGCAGCGATACCAAATCTAGTTTTTTCGTCTATTAACCCTTTAACAGCATTAAAAGCTTCAGTATTATTAACGCCTACGCTTTGTAGTTGATCGTATACTTTATCTAAGTTTTCATTGGTATATTTAAAAGTCCAATCAAGCCACTCTCTTTCTTGTTCTTTAGCTTTTGATCTTCTTTCTCTATCTTGGTCTATAATACCAGCTACTGTCTTACCAACATTTGATATTGCATTTGCAAATATCTTAGATGATTCAGTATCTATTACTGTAATTGGATTTTCGTATGCTCCCATTGTGTTTTTTTATTATTGACCAAAGTTAGGATTACTAGCAGCAGCTGCCCCTATATTACCAACTGCGCTTATGCCAGAACCTATATAAGAAGCTTGGTTTTGATTAGCAGCTACTTGAGCTTGTTGTTGACCTGTTATTTGAGCTTGTTTTCTATTTAGTTGTTCTGTTTCTCTTCTTTCTTTTTCACCATAAACAAATTGTCTTCCAGAAACATCAGCTTGTTGCAACCTACCTTGTTCTCCAATAAGAGCTCCTTGAACTCTTTGCGCCTCAGACATTTTAATATTTTGTAAGTTTGCTTCACCCTGAGCTCTTAACTGTTCATTATTTGCTTCTTGTTGTTCTATGCTGGCTGCAACTCCTTTTTTACTTTGTAAAGCAGCTTGCGCTAAAGCAGTAGCGCCACCAGCTCCAGAACCAGTAGCTCTAATAGTGTCTAGTGCATTAGCTAAAGATACGTCAGCTTCTTCAATTTGTATTTCGGCAGCTTGAGTAGCTACACCTAAATTAGCGTATGGATTTGAAGCTATACCGCTAACATCGGTTATCATAGATGACAAATCACTAACTCCTTCAAAAGGATTTATTATTGTTTGTCTTTTCTTCTCTAAAGACTCTAACTCCCCTGTTAAAGATTTTGCTTTTAATCTAGCTCTTCTAGCTTGTTTACCAGAAGAAACAGCACCTATTGTTGAACCAATAACCGCTGCACCAGCTACTGCTACCGCTACAAATGACATATTGTTTTATTTAAGTTTTTTAAATTCTTCATATTCTAAATAATCTTTAGCTATTATATTGTTTTCTAATTCTTCTAAATCCTGAGTGTTAGTAGGATTAGCGTGAATGTTAACCCATATAATATCAGTTAAAGCGTGAGCAACTCTTTTTATTCCAGCTGGAGATTTTATATAACAAGGAGCAGTGTACTCTTCAACTCCGCTATCTGTGGCTACGGCTACTGTTCCATGAAGCAAAAAAACTATATGATCTTCTTTATGTATTTTACCTATAGCTGTTGTTCCTGCTTCTAATCTTAACTCTCTTAAATATAATCCTTCTGTAAAAACATGTTTTAGCGGATACTTATGATTGTCACCTAAGTAAACTCCATCTGCCATGCCAACCATTGATACTAGTGATTTTTCTAAATCTATTATTTCTTGTCTTTTTTCTTTTACAGATTTCGTTAATTCTTTTGACATAAAATTTAATTTAATACGAAGATACTACAAAATTTGATCCAACACTCCAAAGTTCTTTTGGACCACCTACGTCAGTTATAGCGTCAGTTGAAAAAGTAACAGTAGCAAAATACCCTTTAATACCAGACATTTCATTACCCCATACAACCTCACCATCTCTAGCTGGACTATTATTTATTAAGTTTGCAAAGTACTTGTTTTCTTTTCTATCAAAGCCTAATCTATAAATAACTCCACCATCATTATATGTTTGACTGTAACTTGGTATTTGAGCTGTTGTATCATCATAACTAACCCAACCACTATTAACGTAATCAAATCTTTGATTGTCAGACACGAAACTAGTTACTTGCCATCCATTATCACCTTCGTAGTTTACAGTTTGGAAATTTTTTGAAACATTTGAATTATCATTAAATACAAAAGTTATATTTGAAGGAGCGTATAATCCGTAAAAAGTACCTCTATTATCTCCACCTGGATTACTATAGTGTTCGTATATAGATCCATTTTTAAAACTATAAAATTTGTTTTTAAGACTTGTTACAAAAGTAGGTTTATAGGTGTAAAAACTACTCCAACCTTTAACTAATTCATCAAAAGTTAAAGTAGCGTAAGATGAAGCATCGTCTGAATTACCTTGCCAAGCTGGTGTTTTCTGTAAAGATAAAGTATAGTTTTTATTATGAATATCATAACCACCTATTATTTTACCTGACTCTCCTATACTGCTTAGATTGTCTCTAAAATAATCAAGCATACCATAAGATGATATTTCTGTTAAACCATCCATAGAGAGTCTTAAAACAGCGTTTCTATCTTTATCTGTAAAGTACTTTTGATAACCATAGACAGCAAAGCTTTCTGGGTTTCTACTAATACCATAGTTACCAGCGTAAGGAACAATTTGCCCTATAACTAATTGAGTTGAAGTTACAGCTGCGTTTCCTTCAGCAGAGTATATAGCGTCTTTATCTATTAAAGCTCTACTTACTTTGTTTTCTTGGAATACTATTAAGTTTGTATCTTCAGCATATAACTTTTGAATTGATCCATTTGCTGGATCAGTTGATTTAGTTATAGATTCACCTACAGAAAACTGATTAGTATTATTAACACCTGTTCTAGAGTTAAATATACCAGAATATATTAAAGCGTTTGATCTACGTTGTTGCCTAGGTTCTTCTTCTACTATGTAAGCTTTAACACCTAAGTCCACTTGTGTGTTGTTGTAACCTCCTCTAATTCTTGATTCTTCTATAAACCAATTATTGTCTCCAGTAACAGCAGTTCCTGGAAAACCAGTTGTAGAAGGATAACCATTTGGCCATACAGGATTGCTTCCACTATCAAGCACCTGTTTTAGCCAAAACGAATTAAAGTAAGATATTTCTATTGCTGCTGCCATAATTTATAATCACTTATTTTTGTAAACATTTAGTACTAACCATAGTACACTTCTACTCTATATTCAGACTGTGCTTGAACATTTGTAAAAGTATATTCCACAGATGCATCGAATGGAGGTTGTTTTGTTTGTGTATTAACCACTACATTATCAACTATAAATGAATATTGAGCTATATCTGATAGTGGATTAGAAATATTACTTACTCTAGCTGTCATCGTGTTATTACTTGGCACTGATCTAGTGTTAATTGTTTCGCATCCAGAATTACAAGGACCAGGCAACGATTGTTGTCTAGTGCCATCAATGGTAATCCATTCAACATTCCAATCGTCTGCATAAGGTGTTTCTAAATAAAATTCTAAAGAAATTTCTTGTGGTACTCCGAAAGAAACATAAAGATCACAATTAGATGAAGTTAATCCTCCAGCATCTTGTAGCCCTATGACTAATTGATAATTACCTGTTTTTTGTGCATTGCCGTTTGGCTGATTAATAACCCCAGATATTTCATCTATTGTAAATAGATCTTGATTTTCTATTAACGTTCCATTATAACTAACACTTTGTATACTCCAAGTTAATCCTTGTGTTTGATCAACTCCAGAAGCTGATCCATTATTTCCTTGCATCGTGTAAACTTCCCAAGGAGAAGTTAATCCTTCTAATAGTATTTGTGACGCAGGGCAATTAGTTATACTAGGAGCTATATTAGCAACAGACCCAGTAAATTGTAATTGCTCAGTTGTACCTCCAACAGTGTCTTGACAGTTTATTGTAAAGGTAAAAGATCTATTAGCCACGTCGAAAGAAGAGTTATCTCCATAATAAAACAAAGCATTTGTAGCTATATCAAATTGATATGCTGAATTAAGTGTTTTAGATAATGTAAACTCACTTGTTCTATTCACTCCATTTCCATCTATAACCGATGCAATACTAAAATTAACAAGTGTTGTTATAGGTACATTAGCGCTATCTTCAGTATAAGCACCAGTTACCACTTTAGTTCCAGTGACCATACCTTCGTTTTGAGAATACCCACCATTTAAGTTTATAACATAAGGCCCAGCAAACCCTTCGTTTATAGCTGTATTTAATTCAGATATTAATCCAGTAGAACTTGTTTCCCAGTATATATCTAACAATGAAACCACTGGTGAAGTTTCATAAACACCAAGCGTTATACTGTAACTTGCGCTACCTAAAGTACCAATACTTTGTTGTGTACTTATTCTACCTATTAAAGGATTTGTTTCACTTTGATAGAATTCAGGATATATCAAATTAACACCTTGTGTTTCATTGTAATTTGTATCTGCTATTGTAGATATAGAGACAACTGTATCTGAAAGTATACCAGGCGTATATTGTTTATTTAATGTAGAATTCAAAGGATCTGGTGTTACTCTACCAAATATTTGAACACTACTTCTATATTGTCTTTGATCTGGTCCTACTTCAGTTAAGTCCCTAGGTATTTTATTTATATTGTCATTTATCAAAACAACATTAGCCGTCTGCCCTGTTTCTGTACCAAAGTTAGTTGTTCCACTAGGATAACCGTTTAGTATACCTGGTAAAAATACATTGTAATAATCTTGTTCTTGTTGTCTTACAACTATCTTATACGAGTACCATCCCAATGGATTTGTTTCGTTATATAAACCAGGATAACCTTCTATATTAGAAGTAGATGGTATTGGCGAACTAAATAACACTCTAAGCGCGTAACCAGGCCAATTTAATATATCGCTTAAAGCTCCTTCGTAGTAAGGCAAATATATAGTAGACCCACCGTACTGCACACCTTCTTCATCGTTTGCAGTATCTTTTGAAGATAATATAACTGATGATTGTCTACCAAATTTATCAGATAATACAATACCAACTTGGTAGTTTCTATTTTGTTTAGCAGTGTGATTTGGATATTCAGCTTGACTACTTGTAGCTTTAGTTGAGTAACCAACTCCGTAGTCTATTGATTTAGGAGGAGACATTCTATCATAGAAGTTACCATACATAACCCTATTACCAGATACCTCTTGAGCCAATGCTTTAACTGGTACCATATCATACACTCTAGTTGTTTGATCAGCTGGTAAAGTTTTATAAGGCTTTGTAGATATATAAGTAAAATCGTAAACAGTTTTATCTACATTTGATTGCATTTTTGTTAAGACACTATTTATAGGAACAGACTCTACTACTTTTATAGCTAAACCATCTGATTCTTTATATAGTATTTCTAAGTCAGTTATATGTAAATCACTACCTGGTGATGTTGTTTCAAAAGGTATATTTAGACCTATTTGTGTTACATTGTTTTCAACAAATTGTACTATAGTACTTCTATAGGCTTCATCTTGATCTCCGTTCAAAAAATAACCTTGTTGTTTAGGTATAAAACATGGTTGCGTAAACGGAGCAATTATAGAATACTCTCCATCATCAAATTTATATCTGTAACTAAATCTTACAAATTTATCTTGTAAAAAGTTTGGATCACCAGCCCATGTAGCGCTATAGTCTGGATTAGGAGTTGTGCCATCAGGCATAAACTCTTGCGCTGGATTAGTCATTGTAGACTGAAGCGGTAAACCTTGAGCTATGTTGGTTAGTTTTATAGATTTTAAAGGCGCTGGTTTTGCTACAGAAACAGTATCTTCTGTTAAGTAATAAGTTGGAATTGCTATTCTACCTGGGTTAGCAAGTTCTACATTTATTTTTCTAGGTTGATTTCTATTGTCAGTCCAAAATAACAACGTCTCCAGTAAGTTTACGCCAATTATAGGATTGTTTTTAGAAAAGTTTAAAAACCTTCCTTGAACTAATTTAGTGTATATGTTAGAAACAGTATTATATCTAGCTATAATACAATTAGATCCAATAGGTGCAAACGTTGGTTTACCACCTGTATAAGGATCCGTGTAATCACTTAGAAATAAATATATATAATTTGTAGCATTGTCAGCTAAAAAACCAACAACATCTATATTAGGTGTATTTAATATAGTTGAAGATATAACAGAGTTACCCAATATGTTTTCTAAAGCACCTACGTCTGAACCTTCAGATCTACTTATTGAAACATTTTGAGCATTTCTATATTCTCCAGGAGGAACTAACCTGTCATCCAGGTCCTTGTTCATCTTGGCTTTTATAAAAGTATTTTTAATTTCAGCCATTTAATTAGTGTTTAATCCACTTAGATTTACCTCGCATTACTTGAACTATCTCACTAAGCTTTATATTTGATAATCTTATTTTAGCATTTCTAAGTGCTGCAGATCTTTCTCTTTTAAATCTTTGTACTACATATTCTGGTTGATTTGCTTTTGTAGCAAGTATGCTATACACTAAATGTAAGTACATAGCTTCTTCAGCCATTTTAGGAACTTTCGTGTCCATATCATAAGCTAAACCGTCAGAAATATATTCTAATATAATAAGCTTGTTAACTAAGTCGCTTGAAAAAGATATTTTACCTTCTCTTTCGTTTACAGTAAAAGTACCGTTAATATTAGCATTTTGTGGATCTAAGCCGTAAGCTCTGCCATAAAAGTTACCATTGTCCCAATATTGATTGTTAGGATCTAATCCGTTGTTATAATCCGCTAATGAAGCTATATTGTTTATTAATCTGGTATTTGCTACTTCCCATCTTTCTTCTGTTTGAGAAGAACCTTGTAAGTTTTCTTCGTAGTTATCTTGAATGGGAACTCCTTCGTTGTCTTGAAGTGGTGTCGTATAAGGATTACTTGTAAGTTGAGTTGGTAATATTTGATGTTTAACACCTAATTGATCCACCCAAGATATCTTAACATAGTTTACATAGTCTTGAGGTAATATAACACTCAAGCTTGGAGGTATAGATAATTCTTGTGATTTAATACTTTTTAAAGTATCATAACTAAACTCTTGTAAACCTCTTTTAGCGTGAAATATAACATCTGTTCTTTTAACATCAGATATTAATTTACCAGCGCCAACATAAGCTACTAAGAAATTATTTATAACATCATTCAACGTCACGTAAGCATATCCACCATAGTTATTTTCAACAGCATCACCAAAAGCATTTTCATTGCCATAGTTTCCACCACTGTTACTTTTAAGTTGTACTACTAAATAACTATTAGCAGGTAAGGCAGTTCCTAAAGTTATAACATTGTCAACAACAGTATAAGCAGATATGTATTCTGTAAATGTACCAGGTAGTCCAGACGCACTAGTATATAACACAAAGTTATTTAAACCGTAGTCTGATGTATTAGGGCTATAAGCACCAAAAACTAAATCAGTATTAAACGTAGTGGTAAACGATGCTTGGCTACTTGTTGTTGTAAAACTTTGAGAACCAGCGTAGTATTGGCCATTAGTTTCGGTTATTAAACCGTTATTTGGTTTTGCCATAATATATTAGCTTTTTTTATTTACTTCTTCTGCTTGTGCTTGTTGCGCTGCTACTTGTATTATTTGAGGATCTTTAATAACAATGCCCATGTATAATAATACATTAGTTATTACATTAGTTTGTTCTGTAGCATCTAATTCAAATTGAACAGATGTGGCAGGATTATATATGTATGGACCTGATGTCCAGGTTCCCCCTCCTAATTGTTGGTAGTTCCAAACAACATTAGCTGGTTTTCTTACATAAGAAACCGTTATATCAGAAGCTGTAGTTATAGTTTTTGGATAAACATATATACGTGGCGGATTTGTAGTAGTTCCGTCTTCATAAACGTATATAGGATAAGTTGTAGTTGGCTTTGTTAATGGAGAAAGATTTATATTAAGAAGTTCATTTCTTTGAACTCTTTGCAATTCTTTTTCATCTTTATATATAACCGTGCCAATTCTGTGTGTATTGCTTGGCGGCAAAAAATAACCACCAGCATTATACGTACAATCACCCATGGTTTTAAATATGGATATATTATTGTCAATGTTTTTTTGTCTGTCAGCATATTCACTGTCAGCTTGTGGCACGCGTAGTTGTTGATTGAGATCTTCAAAGTACTTTTCAAATATTTCTAATTGAACTTGCGTACCTATCTTATTAAACTCATCAGGCGTTACATAACCCCTTTGTTCTTTATTGAGTATTAACAGAACTGTTTTGTAAACTGTATCTACGTTTATTGCCATTTTATTTTTTATTATAATATAGGGGTGAAATTAATCACCCCATATATTAATATTACGTACTATTTAAATTTTTTCTCTATAGACTTGAAGATTTCTACACCTTCATCAGTCTTAAAGAATGCTGCCATAGCTGAGTATGGGTTTTCATCAAAAGGAACAGTCATTAGTTTAGCGTTGTTTGTACCCCACATAAACGTTCTTTGATCCTGTGATAGTTTTATAATACCAGCTTCGGAAGCTTTAATTGCAAAATTCCTTAATTGTACATTTTCATCATTAGCTAATTCAATAAACAATCCTGGATTTCTTCTTGCAAATAACAATAAATCTCTTCTAATTTCTTTAGAACTCATTCCAGAAACAGCGGATCCAATTTCAACTCTTAAAATAGCTTCAGCTTGATCAATATCTATTTCTCTTGCTGCTACTAAAGCATCTATTTGAATATCTAAGTCTTCTAATTCGTTATTAGCTGTTAAAATAGCATCAAATTCAGCATACTTAATATTTAAACCTGGATGGTAAAGAGATAATAATTTTTGTAAGTTTTGTTTTTCTTTTGGCACAAATAAAGTACCATTTTTAAACATGATGTGCCCTAATGTTGCTTCGCCTTTTTGTTCATCTACAAAAGGAGAGTTTTGATTAGTTGCAAATCTAATTTCTTTTTGATCACCAGTTTCTTTGTTAAACCATAATAATGGATATCTTGACGTGTGTCTTGAAGATAAGGTGTATGTTAACGGATTATGTGCTCCAGTTAAATAATACGTTCTATCTTTTATTTCCCATTCTGGTTTAGCAAGTGCTTTTGGTGTTTCTTTTTTGGGTTGTTCAACAACCATAGTTTCTTCAAATACTTCTTCTGTAGAAGCGGTAGCTTTTTTAGCCATAATATAATAAGATTAAATAGTTTATAAAAGTAAAAATTACCCCCGTCAGTACAACGAGGGTAATAATTACAAGTTGTTGTTATGCAGATGCAGTAAACAATACGAAGTTGTTAGCTGCTTGAACTACAAGACATCTTTCAGATAGGAAGTGTACTTCCATAGCATCAAGATCAGAAGTGTAAGCTCCACCTACAGAACCAGTGATCCAAGATTTCATTCTTCTGTCGTCAGCTTGAGAAGCTCTATAACGCACGTGTAAGAATGGTCTTCTGATATTTGTTCCTAAGATTTGATCGTATACTGTAGAAGTTCCAGCAGGTACTAATACACCATCGATACCAGATCCTACTTGTCCAGCTCCGTTAGAAGCACCACGAGTAGAAGCATCGTTTAAGTATTTCCAGTCAGTCTTATAGAAATCGTAAGAACCTCTTCTGAATCCAGTGAAACCTAAGTTTAACGCCATTTCAGCAGAGTTTTCAAATAATCCATAAGCAGTACCTCCGTTAGCTCCAGCAGATAAACCAGCAAGCATATCGTCAAAATCTAAAGAAGTTTGTCTGTTTAAGAATAACATGTTTTCTTCAATTGCTCCTTGAGTGTCTAAGTTTTTCAAGATGCTATCAAAGTCAGCTAATCCAGCAGCAGCGGTAAAGTTGTTTAACACGTTACCTCTTGATTGTACAGCTGCAAATAGACCTTCAGTACCTTTAATTCCCTCAACAGTACCTAATGTAGAACCTCCAGAAACTAATTCTCCTTCAACTACAGACATTTCTAAGTAATCTTCAAAACGTAAACGAGTTTCAGATTCAGCTTTTAAATACCATAAGTATCCAGAAGCACCGTCTTCAGTAGCAACTTCAACCCATCCAATTTGAGCAGTATCAGATCCAGAGATAGCATACTTCTCTTTGATAATGATTGGAGAGTTAGAGTACTGAGTGAAAGAAGGTGTTACAGACTTAATATCAGCATCTGTAGTTCCTTTTTTGTATTCAGAACCGTAAACAAAGATTTTAAGTGCTCCAGCTGTTGCAGACAAAGCAGTCATGTCAGCAGCAGTGTAAGGCTTAACTGTAATAGTAGCTAATGTAGGAGAAGTGTTAACACTATCTGTTACAAAAACTTTTAAGTCTTGTCCTGTTGCAGGATCAATAACTACTAAAGTTTGGTGTTTAGAAATAACGTTTTGTACAAAAGTTGGTCCAGCTGTAGCATTCAAAGCGAATGTTAAAGTAGTTTCTGTTGCTTTTGTAACGGTATCGTAAGCGATATGTAATCTGTTTTGCTCAGACCATACGATTTGATCAGAAGACATTGGCATTTCAGCTCCAACCATTCTTAAGAAACCAGATAAAGTTCTATTTCCATAGCGCTCTACTTCTGCCTCATAAATCTCAGGTAAGTACTGTTGTGCGAAATCATTTCCAGATCCGTCTGTAAAGTTTAAATAATTGCTCTCAAGAAGTTGTTGTTTCTGAGATGGTTTAATTGACCCATAAACGGGTGCGACTACTGCCATAATAAATTTTTTTAATTGTTAAATTTTTTTGTTTTAATTCTAAGTTTCGAAGAATCATAACCACTAATAGCTTTGACTTTTAATCCATTAACATAAACATCACCAGCAGCTGCTTGTCTTTTTTCAGTGCTAGGGTTTTTTGAATTAGTAACAACTTCTTTTACTGCGTCAGCTTTACCTTGCTCGTAAAAGTGAGATGCTATTTTGTCGATGTTATCAGCAGCATACATAGCCTTATGATAACCTTTCGCGTCTACAACTTCACCTTTATCATTTAAGAACTTCTTAATTAGGTTGTTGATGTTTGATTGGTTCTCAGCTACTTTTTCAACATTTTGAATGCCATACCTAAATTTCTTTTCTCCTACATTGATGTCAAAACCTTTGAAATCATCAGAAAAAAGCCTTTTAGTTTCAGCTTTAAATTTCTCGTGTTGCTCAGCAGCTATGCTTTGCTCTTCATTGTATCGGTTAAAAAAGTCAAGTGCTTTCTTTTGCTCTTGGGTAACACCAGGTCTCAACTTGATTTCCTCGTAATATTTACCCTTAAGATCTTCAAGATAGTTCTTAGCTTTTGCAACTTCTTCTTTATAAGCGAGTTTTCTTTTTCTTACATCTCGCTCTTCATCAAGTTCC
>Ga0208795_1000019_pt1 | contig 67243 bp, 80 predicted proteins | sample CB_VirMetaG_6_FD_184541 | JGI IMG/M metagenome (GOLD analysis project Ga0208795, IMG submission 184541) | Freshwater to marine saline gradient viral communities from Chesapeake Bay - CB_1508_2 Viral MetaG (SPAdes) (version 4) | ecosystem: Environmental > Aquatic > Marine > Coastal | place: USA... | reverse complement strand
CCCTTTCGCCGTCAGTTGCCGAATAACGCCCACCTCGCCCTTTGAATTCGTAATAATCGGCGCGAAGTCTCTCATGTCGATCGAGTAAGACGGCGTATTTGTCGGTGTGCCTAGCAAGCTCAAACTCAAGCTGAGTAATGCTGCTCCAAGCAGAAAACCCCAGGCCCATTGTGCTAATGAGCGTGGCAACCACCAGCGGTCCGACGATCGCCTCGAATACCGAGCGCCACCATTCCACATCACCAGACTCCAGTGTTGTTGAATCGGACATTCCCCGCCCCTCGTGAAAATTTCTGGTGCCTCTCTACACCGCGCGAAATAGCGAGCTCCCAAAGACTGCGGTTCTTCGCCTCAGCTTGAGGATCGAATAACTCAGAATCCTGCATACCATATACACGCATAAGTACGCCGTACGGTAAATCACGGCGGTCGCGGTCGGGGAGGGTCAACGCATCATCAACATCGGTAAAATCGGCAGGATACAGCGAAGCGACAAACTCGAGGGTTTCCGACGCGACTGGGATAGGCGCAAGACGTATAGCTCCCTCTTGTATATCAGTGATCATATACTCGGGTGTGCCGGTCGTAGTGCGCCAACCGACGCGTAGTTGTCCGTAATCAGGCGAAAACAACTCGCCGGACATACGGGACAGCGTAATGGGTTTGAGAGTGCGGCGAGACGTCTGCAAATAACCCTCGCGGATATGCAAAATGCGAGGGTCTACGGTGATCCACGGGTCATCAGCGGTAACGGACACGGTGTAGGTTGTCGCGTCACGCATACAGAGCGTGCGTTCCGCGTATTCACGCTGCGCCTCGTCGATATAATGAACTAGATCGTCGTCCGAAAGCAGATACGGTTCGACCGTATCCGCTAATTTGGAGCGGATAATAGTGACGATCTTCTCAGCGGTGTAGTAATCAGCCATCGATACCCTTTATGGTATGGTCTGCAGCGTCAACGCCGCTTGAATAACGTCTGGACGCGCTTTATCGCCGTATTTCTATGCTGCACCTGTTGTAACGACAGCAGCAGCGAACGCCATGAACCGTACAAAGCGTGCAATAGCTGTTTAATAGACGCGATCATCGAAATAAAGGGTCCATGCTGTCGTACGGCCAATCTACCCATGCGTCAACGGAAGTGAACGCCTCGGGGACACTCTGCGTATCGCTGAGTTCGACGGACATGGCGTGGAGCGCTTCCGCCAGTACTGACGGTGCTAGGGCAACATCATCCACTTGCAGGTCTATGTTGATACAGACAGGCACTTCCATGCGCAATTCACCGTGACATGAAGTTCTTTGGCTCTTGCATTATACCACGCAGGCGGTCTTTCCAACTGGTAACACCTTGTGGTAACCCTTCGCTTTGAGCGCGAGGGCGAGTAGGAGGTTGCGTATTCATAAACATACGCGCCACCCAGGAGCAGGCATCAACAATATCGTCGTGGGTGCCGGTGGGGAAACGTAAGAATTCATTACGCAGCGAGTCTACCCAAGGCTGGTCGGACGGAAATAGCACCTTACCCTGCTGCATACGCCCCTGCAGTGGGCGTGCACGCATCACTTTGTCAGTGATAGGCTTGAGCGCGGCCTGCCCCTCGGCCAGCGCAATGTACTGGTTCTTCTCCTTCATGATACGTTGCAGCTGCGGCATAATGGCCAGCTCCAACTGCCCTTTCTCAATACCCGTCACCGACGCGTCGTAACGCAGATGTGTATCGTGGATATAACGCGCTATGTCGTGAGTCTGCCAACGCCCACGGACCATGTCGAGTATCCACAGGTTATCTTCCCAGTCCAGCGCACCCACTACACCGACGGTCCAGTCGTTCGTTGTACGTACACCAACCGCCAAGTCCCACGCACACATGACGGTCATCTCACGCCAGTCGGGGAGTGTAGGGCGGAAGCGGAACATGTCGCTAGTGAAGAACGCGCCCTCGTCGGGCACAGGGTTCTGTTGGTACAGTGCCGACCAGTGACGGGGCTGCAGCGTGCGCTTGTACTTCTGCAGCAACGTCAGCGGGAAACGAGCGGGGTGAAGCGCCCTGCCCTTTTTACGCAGCAGTCGGTAGGATGAAGAAGTAAAGTCGTGCGGAGCTGTGCCGTCGTTGACCTGAATAATACCGCTGGTCTTGTTAAGGTACTCATCATGCACTGCGATGGCTGGGTACTTGACGATATGCCACCTGTCGATAGTCTCTCGAAACTTGTAGGCCTCGTAGTGCATACGTGCGGCAGCAGCGACGTCCTCCTCACTACGGGCTTCGGCCTTCGCCTGCTCGGCGTCCACGCACAGCACTTCGAACTCCTTAAAGCCCTCCATCATCGTGCGCTCAATACGCCCGCTGAGGTCATCGTCATGCCAGCGAGTATTATGGCTGACTAGCCCGTTAGCTATAAAATTCTCCGTCCCCTCTATCTGGACGTCAAAGACCTCGGCCACTCCGTCAGCCTCAATCCTTACGATAGGGTCCAGAGTGAAGTCGGAGGTAATCTGCAACCGCGCGCGCTGTAGCTTCTGTTTTAGCGTACCCAACAGCGAGGTTACAGTCGTTGCAGAGTAATCCGCGAACCTCTCCAGAACCGTGGCAGTGGTCGACGCAAAGCTTGTTCCCCCAGTGCGCACGGGTATTGCTGGAAGTGGGAAGTTCGCCGCAAATAGCGCAGCGACCACCTTGCTTGTCCAGCAGGGAGTTGTACTCCGCAAGGTTGATACCGTAGCGGTGCTTAAGGTGCGCCTCGCGCCGAGACGTCGGATTAGCTGAAGGGGGGCGATTGCCCGAAGCCCACTTAACTTTGTTATAGTGCGATTTACAATAGCCGCGAGCGGAGACGGGCTCGTCGCAACCTTCCATTTGGCAAACAACCCCTGACCACTTACCACGCTGTCCTTTACGGCGACGATTTGCTGGGTCGGTTGTAAATCCTTCGCCTGTATCCACTCGAGCTCTCCTTTATGAGAAACCAGGAACGGGTGTCTCCCGTTAGCCCGTACTATTTTACCCGAGTTCGTCGTGATTTTTAGGATAGAATCATCACCATTAGAGCCCCACTGACACACTCTGGCGTGCCGCAGTCGTCCCTCGTCGTACGTCGCCACATAATCACCGACGCGCACAGCTGAAAGCGGTCGCTCAGTACCGTCAGCCATAAGCACGGGCGTGTCACCCGTCATACACTGAATAATAAGTACACCACCACCCGGTGCCAGTCGGGTGTAGGCCGTTGAGCCGAACCACGACCACACCTTCTCACGCACGGTCTCAGAGTCGGCCTCCTCCTGGTCCTTGACCGGGTCATCAATGACCAGTATGTGTGCGCCCATACCGGTGATACCACCACCCACACCTGCCGCGCGGAACCCTCCGCCTGCCGTAGTGCGCCAGCTCTCTGCGCTCTGCGAGTCCTTGGACAGCTCGGTCTTAGGGAACAGCACACTGTACTCAGGCGACTGTACACGGGCGCGGATCTTACGACTGAAGCCTAATGGCAGGTCGAGAGCGTAGCTGGTCGCTATAAACTCCCAGTCAGGGTGATGCCCCAGCACCCAGCTTGGGAACTGCGTACTGGCGATCTCGCTGTTGTGGGTGGGGATCAAGGTCTTGCCGACAAGGTAGAGCCCGTCGGCAGCGTCAATCTGTATACACCGACCGACCTCCGGCTCACAACGACGAACCGCACGAATACCAACGCGGCGTCGAGGGGCAAAACGCAGTACCTGCTTCTGAGGCATTCGAGTAGGGATGTATTGGGTCGGCTGAAAACCTATGGTGTATACGGTCTGTGTACCCTGGATACCGCTAGAACTAAGTTTTGGGGGCTGGGATGTTATATACGGCGCAAAACCCAGTGTAGTGGCCACCTCATGAATGTCCTCAGCCAGGCGCCGAGACCCCGTTATTACACGAACGCGACCGGTGGCCGGTTCTACGTGCCCGTCGGTATCGATCAAACCGGCGAGTAGCTGCAACCGCTGTGTTATATCTCCCCTCTTGTAGGCGTCGGGTATGTGCTTGTCCCCCCACACCCCCAGCGACCGAAGCTCGGTGGCCATACGAGACGGATTGCCCACAACCTTACCGAACCGCGATCCCCGCACGCCGGTGGTTGCGTGGACGTTTTGGCTCGTCATCGTATAGCCGTACTGGCAAACCGCGCTAATGACGGCCGTATCTACCGCACCATGTGTTATCAGTGGGGCTATTGAGGACCCGTCACCAAGCCATGCGCCGAGGACGTAGGGAGGCATTTCATATACGCGAGAAGGAAATTGCAGCGCGTCGACAGGGGGGAGTTGGAAAACAGCCCGACCACCGCTCCAAACTCTACGCCCTGCAAGGTAACGCGTCTCGACGGTCTTCCAACCACGAACCCGGCCGTTCCCGCGTTGGTACACAGTCCACTCGTGATTAGCGTGGGCCTTGATCCGCGTCCCGTTGGTAAACTCAAGCTCGTACTCGGCCACCGAAGGAGCCGATACGGAGACCACAGTCCGGATACTGCCATCTGGCCCAAACACCTCATCACCCACCTCTAGCTCGCCGTGAGTGCGCCACCCAGAGGGTGTCAGCACTGGCGTGCTATGGGGCAGCTGTTTACCGTGCCTCGGCGGCACCCATATCATAAGGCGCGGACTCTTACGATCCTCGACGTCGTGCATAAAGCGCTCCAGGCGCCGACAGATGTCCTCGTGCACCCACCCAGCCTCGTACCCCGGCACGTTCCGCTCAACGTAGTGCAGCAGACGACGCCGGGCCAGCTCACGGCTGGCCAGCTCCTTACGCGCCTCGGCCTCGGCGAGCCGCTCTTTCTGCTTGGCGTTCGCCTCCTCCCGCAGCTTAACGTCGTGGATCTGCTCTATAATCTTGACCTGCTTGGCGACGGTGGCCTCGGCCTCACGCACCTTCGCCGCACGCTCCTTAGCCACCTCCGCACGCTTCTTCTTGGCCGCCGCCTTAGACCGGCGGTTAAGGTCCTTACCGCGCTCCACCTTGTTCGCGTAGCGCCGTGTGGCCTTACGCTTCGCCACCGCGCGCGCCAGCTTGTCAGACGACTCCTGCGCCTGACACAGTATGCACGTCGTCTTGTTACTCCTGAAGTCGCTGACGCCGAGCTCACGCTCGCACATGTTGCACACGTACTGCCCCAGCGGCCAACGGTCGTATATACGCCGCCCGCTGTCGGTGTACTGAGGACTAAGGGCGCTGTCCTTCTCCTCGGGTGGCGGTGGCTGCTCGGGTGGCTGCTCGGGTGTATCCTCAGCCATCCTCGCTCTCCCCCTGCTGCATGACCCACGGACCGTTCTTAGGGTCGTAGGCCCACACCATCAGCTGCTGCAGGTCCTTAAGGTGCGCCTGTGTGGCGGCCAGCGCGCCGGCGCTACCCGCCCCCTCAGTCGGGCGTATACCGCACCGCCACAGGTCGTCCATCAGTACTTGCGCCTCGTCATGGTCAAGAGCGAAGAACGGCCTGACCTCCTCCCCTTCATCCTGGTTTGTAAAAGCGAGGGGCTGCGCCACGGCATAGGTGCCCTTCCCACTGACAATACACGCAAGCTCAATCGTCCCGTTCCAATTGCCCGACTTCGCTCTCAGCATCTTCTGCATGCTCAACCACCTCGTACTCAGCATCCTCGATATAGTCCAGCTCCCGCTTCTTCCCCAACATCTGCAGCAGCCGCTGGTCACTGACCTCCTTCATGTGGTTCACAGAGATAGTGCCGCCGTGCTCGTGCTCCACCTTAGTCACCACCGGTGCCTGCACACCGGTGATCCGCGCGATCTCCGTCCAGGCCTGAATCATCACCTTAGGGTCGCTCTGCTCACGCGCGACAGCCAACGCCTCCATGATGCCCTCAACCACCTGGTTACGGTCCACGTCCAGGCGGGGACGATTATCCTTAACGTACTTGTCCAGCAGTTCACGTATCTGCGGGTTGTTCTCGTTGTCACGGGCTCCCGTCTTCACACAACCGTAGCCCGCACGCTTCGCCGCCTGTCTAGGGGTAAACCCTAACTCACGCCAGTACACATAGGCGTTCTGCTTGTCCGTCAGACCGTCGTGGACGACGATGTCACGAAAGTCCACCTCAATGTTATCGACGATATTCACGGGCTACTCGTTGGTGCTTGCAGCTCAGCATGCAGCTCTAGGATAGGCTCCATGTGGGCGGCGGCGAGGGCGCTGGCAAACAGTAGGACGTCAGCGTCATCAAACGCGTTCTTAGCGAAGTTGTACATCAGGCAAACAAGCTGTACGTTGTCCTCCGTATACCCCTTCGCAGAATCGATCCGATCAAAAGACAGCGCCCAGGGTGAGGTAGCACCCCCCAGAATACGCGAGTTGGTGAACACAAAAGGCATGTGGGAGCGCGCGCAGCAGTAGTCCTGGCTGTCCAGCTGTTGGAGGGCCCATTCAAAGCTCAAATCGAAAACTATACCTTTGCTCTTAGCCCGCTCGCGGGCCTTGCTCAACAGGTAATTCACCCGGCTGTGGGTGCTGGCCGAATAAAAGGCCTTAGGCGTGCGTGAACGTTCGTTCTTCTCTTTCAAACACCCGCGACACAACCTCAACAGACCGTCCCAAGCGTGGGCGTCCTTCGTGAACTGGTCGTGGGGATGGGTCTGCCCGCAGGCGGAGCAGGTCTTGTAGCCCTTAGCCCGAAGCGCTTGGCGCTGCAACTGCTGCAGCTTCGTGACTCTAGGCACGTGGCAGCGCCCGAAGTGCGGAGTGCTGAATGCGTACCCCGAAGTGCGTAGTCCGAAGTGCGTAGTCCGAAGTGCTGAGTACGACGGTCTTTGGGCTTCGGACTTCGGGCGAAGGGCTCATGTATGAGACTTCCGTGTCAATAATATCCAAGAGAATATTATATCACGAGTAACGAATATGATTCGGATAAAGTAGGAAAATTTTTTATAATTTTTTTTTGGGAAACTGTTTCTTTAAGGGGGTAGGGGGCATCCCCGGATTCGATCGAGTCATCCCCCCCTCCCCACCCCGTACCCTCCAGGCCACCCCCACTTCGGTTTCGGTTTCGGCAAACGAGGAGCGGAGTCCCATCGTGCGTCGCGCTAGGCGCTCCGCACGACGGGCGCTCCGCTCCTCGTGAGCATCGCGCGAAGCGCGATGCCCGTCGCCCGTAGCACGTCGCCCTAAGCACTCGGCACCTCGCACCTCGCGCTATGCGCTCGGTGCATCGTGCCTCGCGCGTAGGGCGACGGGCTTCGGGCGACGGGTGATATCCACTAACATTTGCGCCACCGAACAACCGTACGTATTTGCGTACGCTTTGTTCTCCTTTTGTTTTCTTCTTACCTCTGCCCTCGAGTATACCTGCCTGTATGTGTTGTTTTCGCGCCACTTACGTGGCGCGAGGGGTGGGTTTTTACTGTACCGACTAGGTACTTTCCCTTACTCATATAGGAGTATTCCCCATGTCGCGCACCACCCTGAAATCCCTGCAAGCCGTTATCGATCAACAATCCGCGGAGCTGGACGCCCTGAAGGCGGAGAACGAACGCCTGAGCGGCAAGGCCGCTATCAACACGGTCCGTACTATGGACGAGAAGACCAAGTTCATGGCGCAGGCGCTCGGAAAGAAGAAGCAGCAGTCGATCTGTGCCGAGTTGGCCCGCAAGTTCCATCAGTGTGCCCAGTATGGGCGTTGGCAGTGGGAGAACGGAAGGAGAACGCATGTGGATGACGGTCGTTTCTACGTCATGAGCCCCAAGCGCGGGTGGCGTCCTGTGCCGCAGGACGTGTTGAACGCCCTGTAGCAGCCGCGCCCTTCGCCACGCTTACGCGTGGCGGAGGGTGGTTTACTTATGTACCAGTTCGGTACATTTACTTTCCTTTAGGAGACTATCATGAAAAAGACTACCGCTTCCAATTCCTCCAACTCCTCCATCGTCAATACTGTTAAGTTGTCCCTCAGCTCCTTGTGGAGCAAGGTGAAGACGTTGGTCAACCGTGGCTGGACCTTCTTAAGCGGGTTTTGGGGGATGGTCCCTGCGTCCCTGCAGGTGGCCTATGAGGCCTGTAAGGCGTTCTTCTTCCTGGCGTGGGTTTATCTGGTATCCGCGTTTAGCGTTATTTTTAGCGGCTGGAACGACGACCGCCCGCTGGGTATTAGACCCAATGCGGTGATGTGGTGGCTGTGCGGCCTCTCGTCCCTGTTCCAGTTTATCCTGATGTTAGCTGCGGGAGGCGGCTTCTTCGGATCGCTGATCTTTGGTGTAGCAATGCTGGGTATCCACCTGGTGTCATTCCTTACAGGCTACACCGTAACCTCCGTATTGCTGCTGCCCTTACAGTGGGATCGAGTGCAGGAAGAAGTATCGACCCGTTTGAACGGCAAGCTTATGGAGGCGCTGGACAGCCTCCAGGCTGCTAACGCCTAGTAAGCAGCCATCCGAAATAAGGATTGAAAGTCACCAAGGATGGTGTTAACTCTAACAGAGGAGTAATAGCGATGCCTGAATGGCTCACTATGTTTCTTCTAATCCTGGCAATAATAGCAGCGGTGCTGCTGTTAGTGCCGGATACAAAATGGCTGAGGAGGGCGATGGGCTACCAGACTCTGGTAGACATCGTGATGTCCTCCTATATGGTGAGCACCTATGCCGCTACTGGTGCGGTCAGTGGGCTCACCATAGCCGTACTCGCAGCGTTAGGCTTCAGTCTCACGCTGCGTGGCATCCGCTGGCTGATCGGCTACGAGAAGCTGGCGGTTAATGGCGTGGAGTCAGCGCGCCTGTTGGCCTCTGAGCTGTTGACTCAGAGCGCACACTGGGTGCGTGCCTTTGCCCTGGCCTTGTTCCGTAAAGGTCGGGTGGAGGCGCCCGCTCCGCTAAACGTGGAGTGGGTCTACCACGAAGCGCCTATAGCAGGCTGGATGCGTAAAGTAGTAGCGTACGCCACAGCCTGATCCGAAACCACCGCTGACAGGGACGTCGGTACTCTCATAAAGGAGAGGCATATGCCGCAACGGCCTGAGTCTGTCTGGCAGTTACTCCTGGGCGGGTTGTCCCTGGCCCTGCTAATCCTCGAGCTGGTCTTCCTTGCTGCGTTCTTGCAGTAAGTCTGTAGGCCAGTCTTCTACCTCATAGAGGAGGTGCTATCCCCATCCTGTTGAGCCTTAACGGCCCCTCCCGGGGCCTATACGGCTAGCCCTATGGGCTGGCCACATTATCCGACGAGGCAACGCCTGCCGAGTCGGTCTATCTGTCTGCAAGCGCATTGCGGACAGCAACTCATACAAGAGGCATGATCATGAAGAAGATCGTCGACAACAACGTGGTAGACGTACGGCTGCTGTCAAGCACCATCGCCGACCTGCTGAACGGTGAGGTCAGAGTAGACGGCAGCGTGGTCCCCAGCATGGGGATTCGCGAGGCCATGATCGATGGCGTGTCGGACGAAGATGAGCTGGCACAGATGGCGGTGGACGCTGCTGTCTATCGGTTCAACAAGCGTATCGTCCTTGTGGTGACGCACAAGGAGCCTGTGGGGGCGGATCAGGTGTTATACACCGGCTATGACGCAGCCGGGGGCATGTTCCGAGTCATCAAGCGAGCGGAAAATATCCGCGTGCGCCCCTGGATGGCGGGTGTCATGGCGCGCTTCGAGATGGAGCCGAGAGACGAGGCCCTCTACGCCCTGTTCGGCTACATGCGGCAGCAAGACCGCTATCCTGTCGCTTGCGTGGGCAGGAAGTACTTCTTCGCGGCGAAGGAGCTGCGCGACCGCGTGTTCGCGCACTTCAATGTCGAAGAGATGATTGGGTCCAACACCCATGTGTTGGTGCGCATGGGAGTGCTCATGAAGCGCCCCGGCGGACTCATGCAGCAGCTCAGCACACCCGTTGAGCGGTTCTTCGAGAAGGAGAACGACGGGACCGTTATGATCAGCCGCAAGATGGACGGTCCTCGCCCCGGCACGTTGCGTATCCACGAGGACGATATCTACTACTACGCCAAAGGCATGGTACGTCCCCCGTTCGTGGTGAACGGCTGTACCGAGCAAGAGGGGTTGGTGAACGAGGCCCAGTTTGGTGGCACCATGCCGACGGGTGCGCAGGTGGGGGAGTTCGCCGCGGTGCGTACGATGCCAAGCGAACGCCCCAGCCTGAACTATCAGGCGGTGCTGTTCGGGGCTGAGAACCCGGCGGAGGTCATCAGGGCGGACAACGGCCGACTGAAGCGGCTGTCGGTGGACGATGTGTTCTCCGTTGAAGAGAGCCGCAAGATCCGCGCAGGCGTGCCGGCGGCGCTGTTCATGCGCCAGTATGCGCCCTGGAAGTGGCTCAAGCAGTTCGAGCCGTCCAAGCGCAAGGCGCGTGAGACCGTCTATGGAAGCGCGCTGGTGCCGATGGGCAGCGTGATGCTGCTGCCCGACACCTACAAGCGCTTCCATAGTAAGAAGCACCCTGCTCCTGGGTTGCTGATGCTGCACCGTGACCCGGCCATGCCGGACGCCAGCAGCATGGCGTTGTACACGCTGGAGGGTGAGATCAAGTGGCAGGGGCGCGATGACGGTACCGGTATCGTGATCAACCCCGGTGACCCGCGCTGGAAGGCGGCCGGCGGTGATTTCGATGGTGATGCGGCGGTAGTCTTCGAGCCCCGGTTTGCGCTCAAGCCGCGCGTGGAGCAGCCCGAGTCGTTGCGCCTCGGGCGTGGCGTCCCGATGGTGGAATTCCAGCAGAACGCCGCTGTTGAAGCCATCATGATAGAGATGGCCAACGGTGTCGCCTCGCGCCTCGGGCCGAGCATGATGAACAACATGCGCCTGGCCGAGGTGGAGCAGCTCACCGAAGAGCTGGCGGCGCTGGGCCAGCAGGTCAGTCAGACCTGCGTGGAGGCGCAGAAGCATGCGGTGGACGCCAATGCGGCGCGCAGCAAGGAGAAGGAGCTGCGTGATGCGGCCAAGGCGGTGATGCCGGCGCAGGGCTTCCTGCTGGATGAGATGCACAAGGTGCAGCAGGCTGTTGGTGGTGAGGCCAAGCTGGCCGCGTGGCGCGGGCTCACGGTCCATGCTGCGGGGCGTACCCCGGAGACTGACATCGAAGCGGCAATGCTCGAGCGCATCCAAATCCTGGATGAGCTCTTCAGGAAGTGGCAGTGGCTGCGTGGTGATCGGGCGGAGCTGCCCGATCGGCTGCGTACGGCGGCCAAGCAGGCCGTGCTGCTGGGTGAGGAAGATCCGGCCGCAGCGGTGGCGTTGGTGCGTCACTACAGCCGGCTGTACCGCGAGGCGGTGCGTGCCTATGTGGAGCTGGATGAGAGCGACGAAGACGCCCGCTACCAGGCCCAGGAGCGCATCCGTGAGGTGCGGCTGATGGTGCGTCTGGCTGTGCGCCAAGGAGAGCTCTCCGAGGCGGCTATCGTCGCCTACGGCCCCAACCGGGTGGCGGCAGAGCTGGTGAGTGGCGCCTTCTTCGAAGAGCTGGGAATGCGCAGCAACCACCTGGAGACGGCGCTGTTCGGAACCCACTGGGTAGATGGCACCTATCAGGTGTCTGATCTGGACCCGGTGCCCTCGGCGGCGGAAGAGCTCACCGCGGCGCTTGCCGCCGTGGAGCAGGTGCAGCTCAGCGTCATTGGCGACGGTGCACGGCACAGCCGCGTGTTGCTGCGCTGGTAGCAGGTGTTAGATGGGCCCCTCCCGGGGCCCGTGCGAATTCATTGGTAGTCTCCTCCTGCCCCCTCCCGGGGGCTTTGCGAGCCGGGTCCCCTCCCGGCTCTCTTTTTTAACAAGGGAGGGGAGCCTGTGGTCAACGGAGTACACAACCTCACAAAGGAGGGTTATTTGTGATATCATACTTAGACACGGCATTCTGCCCATTTGGCGAATGTCAAGACTTCGAAAGGTGTCCCAGGGCACTGACCGAAGAGCGACAGCGAAGCGCGGAGCACTGGTGGGGGGGTCCGAACGCCCCAATAGCGCAATTTTCAGAAGCTCCTTCCTGTTTTGAGGCGCCTGACCAGGCCACAGTAGAGGAAATAGGCGAAGAAAACGCCTAAACAGGGTCAAAAAAGGGAGAATGAAAGTAGTACAGCCGATTGTGTAACGCCGATTTGCTTGCAGAAACAGAAGGTTAGGCGAGGGTTACAGAATTACACTTTTCAAAAGTCCGGCTGTACTTTTTCATAATTTATAAAAAATAAAAAATATAGATATAGTATATATAAGTGTAACTGTAATAGTGTAACATAAATATATATTATATATAATACAATAAGTTAGAAGCCTTTTATACTTTTTATTCCTCCTCCTCCGTTACACTTTTAGCCCTCAAAGTGTAACAAATACTACTTAGCTTCCTTATAAGACTATAAGTTCCTACTATTTAGGACTCTTATTCTCCTATTTAATCGTTTTCTTCCTTTTTTACTACCTTTCTTCCTCAACCCCCGACGTCCGACGTCCGAAGTGTAATGCCCAAACCCCCACACACCTTGCACTACGGGCGTCGGGCGTCGGACTAAGGTCATGATTAGGCGTGCTAACGCCACCAGAACCTCTCTCAGCTGTTTGCAGGCTCAACAGCCCTCCTGCTGTGCCTGGACGCACAAGCGGCTGAGAGAGCCTTACACACTCATATAGGAGTACTACCATGGGCCTTGACATGTACATGCACACCCACAGGGGTGCCATCAACGACACGGGCGATAAGGTCTACGAGGAGCTGTTCTACTGGCGTAAGCACAACGCCCTGCATAACTGGATGGCGAAGCTGTACGACAGCAGGCACGCTCAGGACGCCGATTACGACCCGGAGTTCAACTGCACCGCTCTTGACCTCACGCGTTTGGACCTCCTGAGGTTGAAGGCCGACATCCTGGAGCACAACCTGGTGCCCGTCAGCGGTTTTTTCTTCGGTACGACCGAGTACGATCCCGCCGAGTGCATGAACAATGACTTGGAGGCCGTCAATCTGGCGCTGGATGAGGTGGAGGCCGGAAATGCGGTGTCGTACTCGGCTTGGTATTAGGGGTTTTCTTACTTTTTTATCAGATTTATCTGACAGGCAGACTCACTTGTTGAGCCTGTGCGCGTGCTAGAGTCTGCGCTGGCATAAAGGCTGGGGCGTGTATAATACGATCTTCCCCGCATAAAAGCGGGCTCATGCACATAAAGGTGTTCTTATGAAGGTGACGTTTGTGCGGGAGGCAGCCGGACGGCTGCTGTCCAAGGAGTTCTGTCACAATTCCACGACCGGGGCGATTGATTCGTCCAACTACTACCAGCACTATAACTTGTTCTCCTCTTTTGAAGAGAACGTCACCGACATAGCACACCTTTACACCCTGATGGTAGCCCACGCCTCGCGTGGGCACGCCATTGTCAAGGGTAACTACTCCACACCGCTGATCGACGAGTCACGCGCGGGGCGCATCGTCAAGGATGCGCCGACGCAGTGGCTGTGCCTTGACGTTGACGGTGCGACGATACCGACTATCGACGCGCTGCTGGCGGCGCTCGGCATGAACGACGTCAGCCATGTGGTGCAGTACTCTGCTAGCCACGGTGTCAAGCCGGGTCTGCGCGCACATGTCTTTCTGCTGCTTAACGCTGCCATCGGTGAGGCGCAGCTCAAGCAGTGGCTCATGTGGCTCAACTTGACGAACCCCACGCTACGGGCGTCGCTGGAGCTCACCAAGACCGGTAACAGTATCAAGTGGCCGCTGGACATCAGCCTGGCCGAGAACCACCGTATTATCTACATCGCTCCTCCGAAGTTCGTGGGTATGGACGATCCGTACACCGAGGAGCGTATCCAGCTGGTCGAGCGCACACAGCCCACGTTCAACATCACCGCGGCGCTGGCGCAGGCCGACCTCCCACAAGTTAGCACCTTGAAGGACACGACGCGCGACGAGCTACGCGCGAAGGCCGGGCTGCGTCGTAAGCGTGAGAGCACAAAGCACGTCGCCAAGTACAACGTCTTTGTGCTGCGTAATCCCGACACGGCGACGGTCACCGGTGTCAAGCACGAGCGTGGCTTTGTGTACCTTAACTTGAACGGTGGCGACAGCTGGGGCTACTACCACCCGGAGAACAACTTTGAGATTATTCAGAATTTCAAAGGCGAGCCTGCGTACCTCACGAAAGACCTGCTCCCTGATTACTACACAGAGTGCGTTTCGTCGCGCCGTCAGGAGGCAGCCAACCACTCCGACCTCTCCAACCAGGAGGGGACGAAGTACTTCTACTTCACAGAGAAGCAGTCCGGTGCTTATCTCAAAGGGACGTGGGACCCGGCGACTGAGACGCGTGTACTCGATCCGGCCAAGAGCCGTGAGCAAATCACTGACTTTTGCGCGCAGCACGGCCTGGAGGACCCCGCTTTCATTCCGATTATGGAGACGGTCTTCGATCCAACGGAAGCTGTATTCTACGATCCTGCGCGCCGGCGTATCAACCTTTATCAGCCGTCGCCCTACCGTATTTCTTGTACGGCCGGGGGTGCTCCTGGTGATGTCCCCCCAACAATTCAAAAAGTTCTTCGCCATGTTACGGGCGACAATGCTGAGGCCTATGAGTACTTTCTCAACTGGCTCGCCTATATATGGCAGTACGGACTCAAGCCTAAGACGGCGTGGGTGCTCCACGGAGTCCCTGGCACTGGCAAGGGCACCCTCATGGAGCAGGTGCTCACGCCTATCTTCGGGGTTGAGCAAGCGCGTGAGATTACGGTGGAGACGCTCGGGGAGCGTTTCAATCAGTACCTGCGCTGTGCACAGGTACTTGCTGTCGATGAGTCCGACACCGACGGTATGCCGAACATTGCGGCGGTGACCATGAAGCTCAAGAACTGGATCACCGAGGATCGGCTGCTGATCCGTGAGATGAACAAGAACCCGTACAACGAGCGGAACTACACAGCGTTCCTGTTCTTCTCCAACAAGCGCAATCCTGTGCTGATCGAGTTCGAAGATCGACGTATGAACGTCGCTCCTCGTCAGGAGCGTAAGCTCATTGAGGTGATGGGCGCGGATGAGTTCAAGCGCCTGCCCCACGAGCTTCAAGCGTTTGCTAACTACCTGCAGGCCTACGACGTGGACATAAACAACGCTACCACGCCGCTGGACAACGAGGCCAAGCGCTTTATCCAGGAGACGACGACATCCTCGCCCGAGGAAGTTGTGCGGGCTATTGAGAAAGGTAACTTTACGTACTTCTTGGACCTGTTGCCCAGCGGCGTGTCCGAGACGAACGTGACCTCGCAGTTCATCACAGCTATGTCGAACTACAAAGCGGTGCTGCAGTACATCTACGAGTACTTGCAGCAGGGTGTCTCTGTGGTCCGACTGCCACGTGACGATGTGGCTGCGCTGTTCACTTTCGCGGTCGACTGGTCCATGCGACCGACCAAGTTTACGCGCACGGCGGGTAAGTTTGGGCTTCGCTTTACGCCTATGCGTATTAACGGGACGACGGCGCGTGGTCTTGAGATCGATTGGACGTTCAGTGAGGACGATTTGGAACGCTACCGTGCATCGCTGCAGCCTAAGGCGATGCCCGGTGTAGCAGAGATACGCGCGAGGCGCGAAGTGCAGGAGACGGCGTAATGAAGACCTGGGCAGATGTAACCCGTACGAAATCGGAGATGTTCACCGAAGACCATATTCGGGTCATGGAGCAGTACGTCGACGGCGCACGCATCGAGCGACGTACGAAGTCCCCCGTCGGTAGCGAGTGGGTGCCCTGCCCTATACCGCGTTGGGACTGGCTGCACCACGAGTACCGTGTGGCGTGATGTTCAATGGTCCGCCAGAGCTGGTGCATCCACTACTGGCCGCTATGGCGGTCTCGGGTGTCACGTTGCTCTACATCGCCGTGAGGTACTGCCAATGCGTCTTCCGACCGAAGAAGAGGCTGTCGCATGGGCAAAGCGCGAGGCGCAGACCGTAGTCGACAGCCCGAGTGACATTAAAAAGCATCTATTGGTGCTCTTACACATCATTAAACGCCTGGAGCGCGAGAACTTTGAGCTACGAGACGCACGACAGCGTGCAGCAGCTGACACGCACCATTGAGTACTTCTTTGCGTCTTTCGACGCCGCGTGCCTGCGGGACGAGAAGGCGATGGAGATACTTGCGATTATTATTGACCACAAGCGCACGCAAGAGGAAGCCAGTGAGCATCATAAACCCACACACTAACCAGCCGTACGAACCGCCTTCGCAGGGTATGTACGCCTACGCGCCGGCCGAGGACATTACGCTCGAAGAGCTCTCTGCTATTGTCATGATGCTCTTCTTTATGTCCGGCTTTGGTGTGCATCCAAAGGATCACGAACAGTTCCCTGATGAACTGAAACGCCACTTTATCTTTATGGAGCCACCCAGTGAACAGTAACTTTATGGTGGACCTTGAGACGCTGGGCACGGGGCCCGACGCTGCTATCCTCTCTATTGGAGCGGTGCGCTTCGACACTGTGAACCCTGACGACGGCTCGCTGACACAGGGCTTCTACCAGAACGTATCGCTCGAAAGCGCGTTGGAGTCCGGTGCTACGGTGGATGCCAGCACGATTGAGTGGTGGTTCAAGCAGTCTAACGAGGCCCGAAGCGCGTTGTTCGAAGGTGCCGTATCGCTGTACGAGGCCCTAGAACGTTTCACCGACTGGCTGCGCTCGCAGTCCGGTGGTCGTACGATTCATATCTGGGGTAACGGCGCGACGTTCGACAACGTGCTGCTCACCCGTGCTTACGAGCGCGTGGGACTGCGACGCCCTTGGTCCTACCGCTCCGACCGTTGCTATCGTACATTGGCTGCGCTGTTCCCACGTGTCCCGGCTGACGAGGTGGAGGGCTCGCATACTAAGCGCCATAATGCGTTGTACGACGCGCTTCATCAGGCTGAACATGCGCAGAAGATTCTTGCCATCATGGGCTCCTCAGAAGGGTGGCGATAAGGTTTATAAGTAATCGCTAATATGCGATAATGGGGTATGTCCCCATACACCAAAGGAGTATGGGGTTTACTTTACTCACAAAGGAGTACCCCATCATGCGCGCAGCGCTCTGGTCGTTCATTATCATTTGGTTTCTCATCGGTTTTCAGTCAGGTAGCGCTGAAGAGGTTGTCTGTATGACCTACGGTTGGGATGAGGTCAACCTCGTCGAACAATGCACGGACTGGTGGCTAGTCGACCATCCGAACTGCCTCTGGGAACCCCTCGAGGCCTATTCTGAAGACGATTAGCTCCAACAGGTTACGGGGTACCTGACCCAAACCCCGACTACTCATAAAAGAGGAGCTGTTTAATGAAACTGGTTATCAATAAATGCTACGGCGGGTTTGGCATATCGGACGAGGCGACCCTTCTTCTTATTGAACAAAACAGCCCTTTTGTACAAAAGAAACCCGCTGCGGAGTATTTTCACAAACCTTATAACTCCGAAAATTTCAAAGCGCTTCGCGATGGGTTTTTACAGGCGGATCGTTGGGGTGGGTGCGTCTATAAAGACGGGTTCGTTTACTACCTCGACGAATTCACCGTCGATTGCCGTTCTGACCCCGCGCTGATACAGGCGGTGGAGACGCTTGGTACGAAAGCCAGCGGCAGCTGCGCGGATCTGCAAGTGGTGGAGATCCCCGACGGGACCGATTTCATCATTAAGGAGTATGACGGCTTCGAGTCCGTTGTGGAACCCTACGCGGTATATGCGTGATGAAAAAGGCCTCTATATCCCTCCTGGAAGAACTGCCCGTTCTCAGCTACAGAGTGGTCTGCAGCCAAGGTCCGATAACCCTCCAATACTTTGGTAAAGAGTATTACGACGCAGCGAATAGTTATTTAGACGCCATGCGCCGTCAGTACCCCGAGCTGGACTTCGACCTCCTTGCCGTCATAAACGTTTAGGTATCGATGTTACTATTAGGTGCCCCGACTGCTCAAAATATGACCTTATCGCCCTAGAGGGGGAGACATGAGTTCCTACCTTGATCTCGATGACTGCGTAGACGGCCACGTTGTTGCCGAGGCGGAATTGGACGAGTTGCGCCGCGCCAATATTCGCCAAGTTGACAGGTTGAAAATGCTCGCTGACTGGTTGCCCATTAAGGTTTGGCATGAGTTTGTACGAGAGCATCCGGAAGCCGGGCAATGGTTCGATGAGTTGGGCGAGCCGACATGAATAACAACCTGCTCGCCTTCCTTGAGCAAGCCGGGAGCGGCGGTATTTCCGGGCAGGTTGTTGAGTGGCCGCAGCTAAAACCTGCCTGTCGCATGGGCGCTGATGCTGTTAGAAGTGTGGAGGAACTGGGCTACGCATTGTGCCGAACCAAAGCACGGCTCCAGGTGCTTCGCGAGAGCATGTCATTACGTCAGTGGCAAGAATTCGAGCGGGAGAATCCTGGCGCTGAAAACTGGTTCGACAAGGATGGTGTTCCAAGATGAGACCGTATTTCCGTGACTAAGATAAACCTAACCGTTCTTGGCTACTTAGTGCTGTGCATAGAGAAGAAGGAATATACACTTGAATTCGCAGGTGACAAATATGACGAGGCCGATGGATACCTGAACGCAATCCGCAGACAGCATCCCGACCTCGAATTTGGCCTTGTTGCTGTACTCGATGTGTGAGTGCGCGGCTTATGGCGCGGCGATCATCAAACATGGGATGGCAGACGATGAGTAACACGGCTAATTGCCTGGATTGCGGTACCTACACGCCGGAACACAATACCGTGATGTATATCGTACCGGATCAATACCGTGTGACAACGCGGAAGGACTGGGCCATTGAGATCATAAGGGAACAGCCGTTTTTCGCTGGCCACTACGATCCAAAAGCGAAAGATGTACTGGAATGGAATCGGCGGTTGAGGAAATTGCACAAATGAGAAGTATACCGGTTGTTTGAGCTGGCGGGAAAAGTAAATGGTTCGTTGGAAAGCAAGTCTAAACATTTGTGGAGTAAGTACTATGATGAACCCTTTGGGAAATTCCCACGCCTATTTCTACGTATTATCCGCCACCGAAGCGGAAAAGCTCTATGCTATTGCTTTCAGCCTGAAGCTGCGAGCGACAAAGCCCGACAAAGCGGGGAAACTAATCACTGATATCCTGGACAATACCCAGGAATTTAACGGCCACGAACTGTTTTTTACGCAATAGGGTGCGGAGCCGATCCGTATTCTTCTTATACCGATTGGCAGTATCGTTGATTAGCTTGACTAGTAAGTATTGACAGAATTTCGTCTGACCAACGATAGCCGGGTGGCGCCCGGTGAAAATAGCAAGATTGGTCCCTTGCAACAAAGCTGCAACGCCTACGCTAAGAGGCCGGATTGCGCGGTCCGTTAGTTGAGTCACGGGGGAGCTTATCGTTATGATCCCGCCTCGACACGCGCCTTATTTTGGAGGTGACCATGAGCACCCGCTCTTGTACGAATTGCGGTAAGCATGGATCTAGCTGGTGGACGTTGAGAGTGCGCCAAACGCATTTCACAGATGTTGAAAGACGACCCGTACTTCACTAGAGATTAGAAATTCGAATGAAAGAAAATCACGGGTATAGGCAAGTCTGGCAGCCCTCGGACTGATCCTCCGATGACGCGGGTTCGAATCCCGCTGCCCGTGGCCAATTCTATGCATAAGTCTAGTCAAAAACGTCAGAAAAACGTTCATTTTTTGTTGATCAAATGACTGTTTTTTAATAGAATACTTCGTAAGCCGCGTACATAAAGGTACGAGTCATGGATAAACCCATACGGTGGTTCACGCCGCCTACCCTCGAAGACGGTTCTGTACCGTCGATCAAGACTGTCAGCCTCAGTCGTTTGCAGCTGTTCGAGCAATGCCCGAGGCGCGCAGCCCTAAGTGCGATCTATAAGGTCCCCGAGCCTGACCGCCCTGGCGAATCGCCACTAGATCGTGGTTCTCGCTTGCATAAAAGCATCGAGGATTACATCCAAGGTGTGACCGACGAACTTGATCCTGAGGTCAAGCATCATCGCGATACGTTCATTGAAGATTTCCGTAAATGGCACGTCGATACGCCGGCGCAGGTTGAGATTGAAGAGCGTTGGAATTTCACCGATGACTGGCAGACGTGCGGTGATCGCGAATGGGACAAGATCTGGTTCATCGTCAAGCTCGACGCACTCTACCACAAGAGCGAAGACGAGGCGGTTTTCGTCGATTGGAAATCTGGAAAGAAGAATGGTAACGAAGTTAAACACGCCGACCAGCTGCTGACCTACGCTATTGCCACGTTCTTCCGTTATCCGGACGTCGAGAGCGTCGTCTCTCGCATGATTTACATTGACGCCAACGAGACCTCTGAGCTGGAAATAGACCGCCAACACGCGATGCGCTTCTTTCCACGTCTCAACAACCGTTTACTGGCTGTAACCGGCGCACAAGAGTTTCCCCCGAAGCCCTCACTCTCCCACTGTCGTTTCTGCCCCTATAAAACAGGTCAGATCGTAAAGGGTGTCGACGGCACCGCCCACTGCGACCTTAACCCTAATTGAGCGGCTCTAATGCTAGACGTCAAATTGTTATCTGATAACGCCATCGTTCCTAAACGCGGCACTCTACTGTCCGCCGGACTAGACCTGGTTATCTCTGAAGGCGGTTGGATCTACCCAGGCTCCCCCGTTGTACTTTCCACCGACGTCGCAATTCGGCTACCTGCTAATACCGTAGGGTTGATCAAAGAGCGCTCTTCGTTCGCAAAGATCGGTATTACTGTTAGCGCCGGCGTTATTGATGAGGACTACCGTGGGCCTATCAAACTGGTTGTAAACAACAACACACAAGAAGCCCATGTGTTGAGCGCCGGTGCCCGCATCGCACAGCTGTTGATCGTCCCTATTGAGTACCACACCGTCCGTGTTGTCGAGACACTCGGCGATACAGCCCGGGGTGATAAGGGCTTCGGCTCCACTGGAGTGTGATACATGCCACGACCGCGAGTAAACAGTCGTACTGGTTCAGAACCCTACGAGTGTTTACTCGTAGGACCTTACTATTTTTTGCCGTGGGAGACGGTTGTCGCCCCCTGCGCCCTTGGCGCGACGCGCGTAGACCGACACCACTGGCGTTCGCCCGGCGGGCAGAAAGTCAGTGCTGAGCAGATTTACGCCTGGGCTGAACGTCGAGGTTATGAAGTGCGACGTCACTATCACGTACCCCGCCTTATAGACGAGGCCGAAGAGGCCGACATTGATAGGATTTTATACGAATGAATACCCCCGGTGGCTCAACACCTCACCAATACGCCCTTCCACCTCACTGCACCGAATTGCAGGATCTGATTGAACACCGGGAGATGAATTTCGCGCTCGGTAATATATTCAAAGCCGCTTATCGCATGGGTACATGCAGTCACTCCGACGCCACGCGTGATTTGAATAAGATCATCTGGTTCGCCAATCGCGAATTGCAACGTTTGGAGGCCAAAGAGGACGCACTCAATATGCTTCAACGTCGCGTGAGTATGGCAGAGCCCGGCGAGTTTCATGATTGAGTGACACATCATGCGGTCCGTTCTGCTGCTGCTGTTTGCACCGCTGCTACTCGGCGTTCTCCTTGTTTTAATCATCGCGGCGCTACACTGGTTGCTGCCGTAGGGGGGTGTTATGCCCGTTCAATACGTCTGGTGCTATCAGCCCACGGATGATCGGCGCGAACGTCCCTGGTTAGCTAAGGTTTTAGCTATTTACCCATCCCATTTCATTGTTTGCGGCTATCGCCACAAGGAGGAGCTCCGTGTCAACGCTGGTGGCTGCTCAAAACTCTTTGGATACCGCCAAAGAGCGACTCACTATCGAGCTATCCCAGGGGATACCGAAGCGCTGGGCGCACCAGCAACAAACGCTTGAGTTCTCTCGTGATAACGCGGTGGTATTCGATACGTCGGACCCCGGCACTGGTAAAACCCGTGGCCACTTGGACGTCTTTGCGGAGCGTTTGTCAGCCGGTATTAGCGAGAAGCTGCTTGTTGTTTGCCCTAAATCGTTGATGCTGCCCGCTTGGGTGGCTGACGTTCGTAAGTTCACACCTACCCTACCTGTTTCACCGGCGTTTGCTGAAAACCGCGCTGACGCCTTCGAAGAGGACGTGCCGATCTATCTGATCAACACCGACGGTGTGAAATGGCTAAACAAGCAGACCCCCGGTTGGTGGAAACGGCATTTTCCTGCTAACGCTTCGCTCGTCATCGACGAGAGTACGGCCTTCAAACACCACACATCACAGCGTTCTCGCGCCGCCAAAAGTGTGAGCAAATATTTTAAGTACCGCACAGCGTTGACTGGAACGCCTATTACATCGTCGATCACCAACATTTGGCATCAAGTCATGCTGCTGGATAGAGGCGCGCGACTGGGTACGAGCTTCACCGCCTTTCGCAATAGCACACAAGTCGACGTGCGGCGGGGTCGTTTCACGCAGTGGCGCGATAAAGAGGGTATAGAGGAAGTTGTTTCCTTTATGCTGCGTGATATTACGATACGCCACCAATTTGATGAGGTGATGGATGTACCTGAAAACTACTCCCGAACTCTATCCTTCACCCCGTCTGCGAAGACGCTGGCTGTCTATGAAGAACTTGAAGAAAACGCCTTTCTTGAATTTTCGAAAGGTGACGTATCCGCAGTCAATGCTGCGGTCCTACGCAATAAGTTGCTTCAGGTGGCGTCTGGCGCTGTCTACGGCGAGGGCGGGAAAGTACATGTCCTTGACACTGGTCGCTACGAACTTGTCGCGGACCTGGTGGAAGAGCGTGACGCTTCCGTGGTGTTCTTCAACTGGGCACATCAACGCGATGAGCTCCACAAAGCACTTACCAAACGAGGTTTGAGCCATGAAATTATTGATGGGTCTGTTCCTAACAAAGAAAGAGCGCGAATCGTTGATGCGTTTCAAGCGGGAGATCTCCGCGCTGTTCTCCTCCACCCACAAACCGGAGCCCACGGTCTGACGCTGACGCGTGGGCGCACTACGATCTGGGCCTCTCCGCGGTACGAGCCTGACTTTATGAAGCAGGGTGTACATCGTGTGTATCGCGGGGGCCAGACACACAAGACTGAGAACATAATGATTGCCGCAGAGGGCACCGTCGACGAGCTGGTGTACGAGGCGCTTAGCGCGAAGTACACGCGCATGGTGTCGATGCTCGATCTACTCAAGGAGCGCCGCAATGTCCGTACTTAAAATTCTACAACATCTCTCCACCGCTGCGTTGATTCTTGAAGTGCTACACAGAGGTGTCATCGCACTGATTAACGCCATTCGCCTGCTGTTCTCCGCAGAGTATAGGGCCGAAGTATTCGGCCGTCAGGACGAGCACACTGTCGTTGCGGGGTGACGGTATGGAGATCGTCGATCTGCACGGACGTACGCTACCCGTTTTTTCCTTTGATGCGGAGACGTACTACGAGATGGGGCGTGGCGCAAAGATCACGCTCAGCAAGATGAGCACGACGGAGTACGTGCGAAGCCCGAAGTTCAAAGTGCATGGTGCGTCGGTTCGTATGCCGGGGGATGACAACATCTTTTGGGTCAGCGGCTGCGACCTCAACGACGTGCTGAGCGAGATCGACTGGCCCAACACAGCGCTGCTGTGCCAGAACACCGCGTTTGACGGTTTCATCCTGAGCCAGAAGTACAACCGCGTGCCTGGGTACTACCTCGATACGCTGTCGATGAGCCGCGGCGAGTGGGGTGTAGGCAAGCCGCACAATTTGAGCCAGATTGGTGAGCGGTTGAAGCTGGGCCGTAAGATTGAGGGCGCTCTGGAGAAGACGGCCTGGATCTATAATCTCCCGTGGGCCTTAGAGAAGGCGCTCATACCGTACGCAAACCGCGACGTCGAGTTGATGGACGACATCTTCCGTGCGTTGATTGATCTGAAGTATCCCCGCGAGGAGCTTCACATTATCGATATGACGCTACGTGCGTTTTGTGACCCCAAGCTGCATATCGACGCTGCCTTATGCCTCGAAGAGGCCTCTGAAGAGGCTGCGATTAAGTCAAAGCTGGCCGCACACGCGGGTGCTACCGCCGCACAGCTGTTATCCAATCCGCAGTTCGCACAGCTGCTGGAGGCGCGTGGCGTAACACCTCCCACTAAGACCAGCCCGACAACAGGCGCACGAACATACGCTTTCTCCAAGGCTGACTTGGACTTTCAGAAGTTGGAGCAAGACCCCCGTGTAGCCGATCTAATTTTGGCCCGCAAGCGCGTGAAATCTACGATCAATGAAACACGAGCGCATCGCTTTTTGTCGCACGGGAGACCTACTCTCCCAGTCCCTCTCCAATACTGTGGTGCCCACACGCACCGCTGGTCGGCTTGGGACAAAATCAATATGCAGAATCTACCATCCGGTCGCAACGGGCAGAGCGATCGTCTACGACGAGCTATTATCGCGCCTCCTGGCAAGGTTATCGTCGTAGTTGATAGCTCGCAGATTGAAGCTCGTACGAACGCTTGGGCTGCTGGTGAAGAGTCGTTGTTGCGTACCTTCCGCGAAGGGGGTGATCCCTACGCTGAGACGGCCTCAGAAATCTACGGCTACCCCGTAAACAAACGCGAGCATAAAACTGAGCGCCAACTGGGTAAAGTAGCCGAGCTGATGCTGGGTTACGGTGCGGGTTGGCGTAAGTTTGCCTACACCGTTCGCGCCGGCATGATGGGCCCTCCCATTGACATTACCGACGCCTTAGCCATTAAGGCCGTCAATACCTATCGCACCAAACGCAAAGGCATCCCTGCCCTTTGGGATGATCTTGAAGGTGCCCTTTCACGTATGGAAGACGGGGAGCATTTTGAATTTGGTCCTTGGGAATTTTACGGATCAAATGTACTACTCCCCAACAAGTTGTTTATGCGTTTTGACGGCTTGTACAGCGAACAAGACGACGAAGGGCGCAGACACTTCAGTTACAAAGCCCGCAACGGTGTCACCAACATCTACGGCGGGAAATTTTGTGAAAATTTGATTCAATCTACCGCACGTACCGTCGTGGCCATGCAAGCGTTAGAGCTGGCCAAACGTTATCCAGACGTTGTCTTACTGGTTCACGACGAGGTCGTGTACCTAGCCGACGAGGATGACGCCGATGACGCTCTGCAATTTGGAATCGACTGCCTGCGCGAACCCCCCAGTTTTTGTCCCGATCTCCCGGTTGACGCTGAAGGGGGTTTTGCCCGCAATTACAGCAAATAGTGATGTCGGTACGCTTTCAAAGCCTTCGAAGATGCCCGGCCCCGCCTGGGGTATACCTGCGAAGGACTGTATTACCGGCAGCAAGCTGCGGAGCATTGACGGGACCGCCTGCAGCAAGTGCTACGCATGCAAAGGGCGGTATTTAATACCTAACGTTGCCAAGTCTTACCAACATCGTCTTGACCGTTGGCGCCACAACCCTGATTGGGTTGAGCAGATGGCGATCAAGATTGCCCAGGCTGTTAAAGCCGACGATCCCTATTTTCGTTGGTTTGACAGCGGTGACCTGCAAAGCCGCCGTATGCTGCAGGACATCGTCGATGTGTGCGAGCTGCTGCCTCATGTCAACTTCTGGTTGCCTACCCAAGAGCGGCGCATCGTGCGCATGTTTGGCGCACTACCAGATAACCTGGTAGTGCGTGTCTCCGCTACCCATATTAACGGCTACCGGCCGCATGTGTACGACAACGCCTCTGTGATCCTTCCCAGGATCTATAAGGCGATATGGGCCCTACGCGTCGCCCGAAGTACGAAGACCCGCTACTTTTGCCCCGCGCCCGTGCACGACAGGTACGAGTGCGGAGATTGTCGCGCCTGCTGGGACCCTACCGTTAAAACCGTCGCTTATCTGGAGCGTTGAAACTATGTTTTTCAAAAAGAACGAAACACCTCGCATGGCGCTCGCACGGCGTATCCGCGAGCGTATGCGCGAGAAGCACATTACCGAACCTATGTTGGCAAAGCGCGTGGGAGTAAACCGCACGACGGTCTACAACTGGGCCTCCGGTCGTCGTGTACCCGATGCGGTACATATCCCACAGCTCTGCCGCGCATTGCAATTGCGCTCTTCGCAGTTGGTGGTGTGATCAGATCTTGCTATAATGACCCTCATCACATAAAGGTGATCCAAAATGCCACGTACTAAGAACCCCGCCGTATTGATAAAACGCCTGGCGGTCTTGCGAGACCGCATCAAGAAGAAGAACGCCGAAGCTGATGAGCTCAAAGCCTCTCGCGACGAGGTCGAACTGGAGCTCATCGAGCTGCTCTCCAAGATGGGTATACAGCGCCTGAACAACGGCGCCTACACGGCTAGCCTGGCTACTCGCGTGGTACCCACCGTCACCGATTGGGACGAGTTCTACAAATTTATTAGGCAGGAAGACGCACTCTACATGTTAGAGCGGCGCCCTTCGGCCACGGCTTACCGTGACATGCTCGACGCACGTGCCGGTCAGTCGGTCCCGGGCGTTGAGCCCTACGAAAAGAAGACGATCAGTCTTCGCGCTACTTCTTAACTCATACAGGAGTTATATCATGTCTGAATCCACCGCTATTGCGGAGGCTAAGAACACTGCTGTCGCCAACATTGACGCGCAGCTGTCCGCTATGGCCGACGCGATCAAAAAGAACATCTCTGTCTCCGGCAATTACATCGGCGTCCAGAAGAATGGTCAGTTTCTGCTCCCCTCGGGTGAGCAGCGCGCCGAGCTGGACATGGTGATCGTTGATTATCGCTACCGCAAGCAGTTCTACGACAAACCTTATCGTCAGGGCGAGTTTAGTGAGGCGAAGTGCTTCGCTATCGGCACGACCGACGTCGATCTGGTTCCGAATGACGCCTCCCCGCAGTTGCAGCACCCGTCTTGCAACACCTGTCCGCACAACCAGTTCGGTTCCGCATTGGATGGCGGACGCGGCAAGGCCTGCAGCGATCAGCTGCTGCTCGCCGTTATGTTCCCTGACCTCGGCGAGTCTGAGGAGATCTTCCTCCTGAAGGCTTCCGCGACCGCTGTCAAACAGGTGGCCGGCCACATCTTGAAGATGGTCACTACAGTGGGTCATCCCATTAAGGCCGTTACGCGTTTCACCATCGAGGTGGGCAATTATCAGAAGCTGCAGGCTGCCTATGGCGGTGCCAATCCGGCTTATGTCGAGCACTGGAACAATCTCGCTACCGCCGCGCGCATGCTTGAAGCGGTACCACGCAAGTCAGATGCACCCGCCGGTACCACTACGGCAGTGGACAGCGCCGCGGCGCGTGGGAAGAAGTAATGTCTTCCTCGACAGGTCGCAATCGTAACCTTCGTCGTGAGGCGCGCGAACTTCGTAAGGAGTGGGAGGCGCTGCTTCGTGAGCAGCATGTTGTAAAGCGTGAGCTGGACCGTGTAAAGAAAGATCTCGATGGCGGTAAAGCCTGAAAACGCCTACATCGCTCGTGTGAAGCGCGTGCTTCACGCGGGCGTGTACGCGGAGAAGACTAACAACCCTTACCGGGGCGGCACACCGGATATGTATTACGAAGGTGACCGCGCCGCGCTGTGGGTTGAGTACAAGTGGTATCCCAAGACACCTGACACGATTAACTTGTGCGATACCAAGAGCAAACCGTGCCTGAGTTATCTCCAACAGCAGTGGCTGAGGCGTTCACACGCCAACGGCAGGCGCGTTGCTGTCGTAGTGGGTACTCCCGACGGGGGTATCATACTTCCCGGTCTCAGCTGGTCGGTGCCACAGCCGGTAGTCTCGGGCAATTTACTGCCGCCCAAGGAGGTCGCGCAATGGCTGACACGTCAAACGATGAAAATGAACTCGTAAAAGTTACCGTCGGCGACCAACACTACCAAGTAGCGAGTTCTCTACTAGAACAACTTGTTGAGACATATCCTCACGTCCCCGACGCCGCTTCTGTGCTACTTATCATGTGCCAGTGGGTACTTGGTACACAGATTGATGACGGTGTCCGCGAGTACAACACGCAGGCATTTCTAAGCACTTTACGAGAGATGATCAGCGTCCCTGATTTTCACTGATACGATTCCTCGGGCGATACACTTGTATAGCAAGGAGTTGTATCGCCCCTCCTAGCTCACAAAGGAGCGCACTATGCGAATCGCCAGTATGGACCGCCGCCTGGACGCACATATTCCAGGACAGGTCAACAACGCCATGATCAAGGCCAACGCGAAGGCGTTCCAGGTCTTGAGTAGCAACCTGTACACCAATAAACCGCTCGCCATCATACGTGAGCTGTGTGCCAACGCGCTGGATGCGCATATTGCCGCCGGCAATAGCGCTCCTTTCGACGTTTTTATGCCAACCCGATTGCGTCCGGAGCTACGTATTAAAGACTATGGTACCGGTCTCTCGCACGAGCAGATGCTGGTGCTGTATGTCACCTTTTTCGGCTCGGACAAGAACAACTCCAACGATTTGATTGGCGGCCTCGGGCTTGGTAGTAAGACGCCACTCAGCTACGTCGATGCGTTCACCGTTATTACTCGGTACAACGGCACACGAGGTACGTACACCATCTTCAAAGATACGGATGGCATGCCGAAGATTACGCTCGTTGAGGAGGTACACTCCGACGATCCTAACGGCCTGGAAGTTATTGTACCCGTGAAAGGGAGCGATTACTCGGCGTTCAATGAGGCTGCGGCCCACGCATTGCGGTATTTTGAGAGCCACACTTTTGTTTTGCGCGGGTGCGACACCCCTATTCGACATCCGCAGTACGACATGCGCACCGAGAAGTTCGGCGTCCGGCGTGACGATAACTGGGGGCCGCAAGTCGTTATGGGCGCACTGGCCTATCCCATAGCCTGGAGTGCGTTGCCCGCTGAGGTGGTCTCGACGCTCGGCGTACTTCGCACATCGGCTCGCCACTTTGATCTTTTTGTGGACATCGGCGAGATCGACATTCAAGCGTCACGCGAGGCGCTGTCCTACGACAGACGCTCCATCGAAGTGCTTGTTCGCAAGTTGAAGGAGCTACACGGCAGCTACCTGCAAGAGATGGAGCAGGCCATTCGCGCAGAACCCACACTGCTTCGTCGCGCACAAAAGGCCGCCAAACTGCGCCGCGATTGGAAGACTAACGACTTTGAGCGTTATATTAACGACGCAACCTGCGAAATCCGCTCCGACGAAACCTATGGGGTACCTATAGACTGGCAGACGCGTAACCCCAACTACCACTACCCTAACGTTTTCTCTGCTGAGGCGATCTCCGGCACACCTCTTTTTATTTACTTGGACGAGGCTGCAGGACGTTCTCCGCCTATACGTAAGTTTCTACGTGATAACAAAGAATGGCTGAAAGGTAAGTCTATCCGCGTCGTTGGTAACCCCAAATTACGGCAAAAGCTCGAGCGCATTTGCGGTCCCCACAACTGGGTCAACTTCAGCGATGTTTACATAGCAACAAAACCGCAGCGCAAAAAAGGCGCACAGCCGCGGCGAAAAATTGGCGGGGCGCTACTAACGCTTACGAAGCATTCAGTCTTCGGCGTTACTGCACGCTCTCGTTACTACTGGCGTGATCGCACCGTCGCGGATGTCAACGAACTCAATCCCGCGAAGGCGGCGTATGTGCATGTTGAGAACTACGGCATCTCCGATTCTATTAAGTGTGAAGCCTATACCGCGGCCTACCAACTAGGTTTGCTCGATGATTTGGAAATCATTGGCATACCCCGTGCTGAAAAGCACATGGATGAGCCGGTCGCGCGGCGACTCGATCATCTGTCGCTTGCTTTGTACAAGCGCATTTACAACGCCTATCGCGATCCGAAGTTCGTCGCGAGAATGAAAATCGCACACCTGCAGTCGGAAATTCTCCCTGCGCATTATGAGACGCCGTTTCGAAGGAACCGCCTCTTTTTCGAGAGACTTGCGGTTCACTTCCCCGATTCGCTGCTCATCGCTGTACATGAGGCGTTTAAGGAATTACCGCTTCCGGGCGGGTCCTACGAGAAGTACCGCACCTTGTTCGGACAGTACCCACAGACGTTCAAAGTGCTGCATCGTGCTGACACTAACGACTACCCCTTCTTCGCGCTACTTACTCTAGCGAAGCAGAAGTACCCCATGTTTGCACACATGTTGGAGGCAGAGAGACATAGCTTCTCCTGTGACGCAGACACCTTTTTCCATTACCTAAAGCTTGTGGAGTCTCAAAAATGAGCGACACCCCCTTCTATATTTTGACCGACGACAGTTTTTCCATGTACTACACGGGCAAGCTCGTCACCTGTACCAGCGATATCGCATCGTGGGACGATCTTCGTGAGGCGGTACGCCAGGAAGATTGGGCACGCGCCGCCGAGCTGGTCGACCAGGAGCAAGTTGTCAAGACCTACCTGGCCCCAGCAGCCGAGCAGGGTGTTGAGGTTCGCGACGGCGCGATCTTCTATAACGGCGACACACTGCACGGCGCCCTGGTGGACCGTATTCTGGGCATGCGCTCGCAAGGCTTTAACGTGCAGCCCATGGTAGCCTTTCTCGAGAACCTGCAGGGCAACCCGAGCTACCGCTCTCGTGAGCAGCTGTACGGGTTTCTCGAGGCTAACAAGCTGCCAATTACCCCCGACGGCTGCTTTATGGCCTACAAGCGGATACGAGACGATTGGACCGACTGCGCCACGGGTAAATTTGATAACGCGGTTGGTAGCACGTTGCAGATGCCCCGCACCGATGTGGATGACGACCCCACTCGCACCTGTTCTGCAGGCTTCCATGTGTGTTCTTTGGAATACCTAAAGCACTTCTGGGGCGAGCGAGTCGTCGCGGTGAAGGTCAATCCCGCACACGTCGTGGCCGTACCGACGGACTACCACAACTCCAAGATGCGGGTGGAGCAGTACACCGTCATCGAAGAGCTCCCCCTCGACCTCGTACAGTCCGAGACCGATCATTGGAACACCGCAGTGGCCTACGACGGAGAGGACGACGTCGCTCATGTCGTCGAACACCGCTATGCCGAGTTATGGATAACTGACGCTCACACATGGACCGACAATGTCGACGAAGCGAGGGTGTTCGCCAGCTTTGGTGAAGCACAGGCCTTCATCGACGAGCACAAACTGCTGGCCGCAGAAGCCTTAGCACTGTAGAGCTACCGCTCATAAAGGAGCGTTTCATGGCACAACCTCTGACGTGGATGCGTAGCATCCACCCCTCCGTGGCGGCACGGTACACAGAATACTGGCGGGGACTGCAGCCGGAAGATGATGTGAGCCTCTTCCGGCTGTGGCTCTTCGCCTTCCTGTCCGTGCACACAACTTGGACAAACAACGTCAATGGCTACACCGCACTACACGACCTTGCGTGGCGCGACAACAAAGCGCTACTCGCAGATCGACTCCACCGCTCCGGGGTCGGATTTCACAACAACCGAACCCGTTACATCTGGCAGTTCAGTAAAGTTTTCTGGTCCTCCCCTGACCGGTACCGCAAGCGCAAAAACGAAAGCTGGCGGCGTCTCCGCGATCGTCTCGCGCGCGACACGCTTGGGCTCGGGCTCGCAAAGACCACCTTCGCACTCGAGCTGTCCTATCCCGAGGCTCCTCTGTGCTGCCTTGATCGTCATATTCTGCGGTTTATGGTGGGCGACCTATCACTGAACGGGAATATGAGCCCCGAGCAGTACGCGAAGCTCGAAGCCCGATGGGTACGTGCGGCGCGCAAGGTCGACGTGCCTCCCGCGATGGCACGCCATATCTACTGGGACCAGCTGCAAGGGCAGAACGATACCCGCTACTGGTCCTCCTGCCTGGAGGCCGCGTAATGACCCCGCTTGAAGTTCGTAAATACAACCGTACACAAACAGAACTGGAATACTTCTGGTTGTACTGCATTATCGTCGCGGGGCGTAACGCTGAGTGGGCAAGCGCAGCAACGAAACGACTGCTCGCCCGCATGCCGGAAGGGGGCGCCCCTATTCAGTGGCTCGCAGCCCAAGGACCCGCTCTACGCAATACGCTGGTAGCCAACCGTACCGGTCAATATCACCGCATAAGTGAAGCGGTACTACAGTCCGCGTCCGTCAATTTACGTACCGCGTCCGTTGACGAGTTAGAGGGTATTTACGGTGTTGGCCCTAAAACCGCACGTTTTTTTATTTTGAATTCACGTCCTGATGTGGAGCACGCCGTATTGGATGTCCACCTCCTCCGGTGGCTCGCCCAAGTTTGTTTGGAAGATGTACCGCGTAGTACCCCTCCGCGCGGCGCCCCTTACGAGAGAATCGAGAGCATTGCAATACGTAACATAAAACGTGAGTTCCCTGGTGTATCACTCGCCGATGCCGACCTACTGATTTGGGCCTGCATGTCCAATCGTGTGGAGCCTTTCATATGACCTTACTTTTCAAAATCTTCGACGAGCGCTATAACGCGCCGCACACGCTCTTCCACGGGGTCAACGGTACCAAACAGGTGCCTTTTGACAAGTGGGTAAACGCCGACCTCAAGCTTGTCACCGACGGCTCAGGCGTCACCGAGTACGTCTCTGGTTTTCACCTTCTACCGTCGTTCGACGCCGCTATCAACTACCTGCGCCGTTTTAAGAACACCGCACCGAAGGTGATCGTTGAGGTGCAGGCGAAGAACGTGTGGAAGAAAGAGCATTCGCCTCACGATGTCTATCTCGCGGAGCACATTAAGGTCACTACGACCGCTTGGAAGAACCGCGTTCATTACATGAAGGCCCTTGAAGGAGGTCTACAGCATGAGTAATCTAAATCTCACACTGCACTGCGGCGGTAAGCAAGTGCCACGCAACGCGCTGGCTGCAGTCCACACACCGGAGCCCGTAGATCGGTGGTTCCCCATCCCTCACGACCTGCTACTCGACCGCGTGCACGAGTCGTTGGCCGCCAACGACCTCAACGTGGTCAACGAAGTGCACGCCCTTGCGCGTGACGGTGACCACTACTTCGGCGTCATGCAGCTGGCGAGTGACGAGGACTCCGACTTCAGCACGATCGTCGGGCTGCGTAACGCACACGACAAGGCCTTCAGCGCGCAGATGGTCGTTGGCAGCGGTGTGTTCGTCTGCGACAACTTGGCCTTTAGCGGCGAGATCAAGATCGGGCGCAAACATACACGCTACATCGAGCGTGATCTGCCGGACGTAGTACATCGTGCAGTGCACCGCATCCCCCTGATGCGCGAGCATCAAGAGGCGCAGATTGATACCTACAAGAGCACTACCATCGACGACGGCGAGTACGCCGACCACCTCATCATGGAGCTGTTCCGCAAGGGCATTATTGCGCCCTCTAAGATCCGCGCGGTGTGGGACGAGTGGAAGAGCCCGTCGCACGTCGAGTTCACCGATGGGGGGTACACCGTGTGGCGGCTGTTCAATGCGGTCACTGAGGTCCTGAAAGGTCGGCTGGCTGTACTGCCCGGTCGCACACAACAACTGCATAAGGTGATGGATGCTGCATGCTCTTACTTGGAGGCGGCGTAAATGGGACCTCTTGCGCTACTTGCCGCGGCCGCACTGGCAGCAGGGACTTACACGGCTTATGACGTTACCACATACCCCGATTCGAAAACTTGGTCCAGCGATGTGGCTAACTACGAGTGGGAAATCCCGTCACCGTGTGAGGACGTATCCTACCTAGCTCGAGAGGATGACAATGACTATTAGCGCTAAAGTCATCGCCCACAGTCGCCCGTACTGGGCTGCTGACGATGCGCATGACCTTTACACGATGGAGTTAACTTACCCGCGCTTTATCCACTCGGAGTTCATGACACACCGATTGTTCAGCCGCAACGCCAGTAGTAGTCGCGCCATACCCGTGCACCGGCTGATTGATGAGATCTACGATAATCCGGCACTGCCTGTATTTTGGGGTTCGAACAAGCCGGGGATGCAAGCGGGTGCAGAGCTAGTAGGTGGGGACAAAGATTCGGCTATCGTCTACTGGCACGCCGCACTGTCGTCTGCTCGCGACTATACGAAATACCTGCTGGGTTGCAACCTTCACAAGCAACTCGCTAATCGTATTATGGAGCCGTGGGCACATATACACGTTGTCGTCACCGCCACCGAGTGGGACAACTTCTTTGCGCTACGCGTCCACCCTGATGCGCAGCCCGAGATCCGTGAACTGGCGCAGCAGATTCGACGGGCGCAGTACAACAGCGACCCGGTACTGCTACGTCCGGGAGAGTGGCACACTCCCTATGCGCACCCCGCGACGGCTGGGGACGCCGCACTACGCACGTCGGTCGCAGGTTGCGCCCGTGTAAGTTACAACACCCATGACGGGTCCGAACGCGCTATTCACAAAGATTGTCAACTGTACACACGTCTTCTCGAATCCCAGCATCTCAGCCCCTTCGAGCACCAGGGCACACCGATGCTGTTCTATCAGAGTGGTGCAGAGGAGTGGGAGAGCGGTGTCACGCACATGGACCGACAACGCATGTTGTGGTCAGGGAATTTCAAAGGGTGGATACAGTACCGTCAAACGGTGGTACAATGAGCATATCCTGGCCCGAGATTTCGTTCCCCCCGATCAATCTGTGGATTATCGGGCCTGACCATCGACTGTTCATAAAGGAACTAGATCGTTATGAGAGGCAAAAAGGCCAAAGCCTTACGCCGCGCCTTGCGCGCGCACGAGATCGATCCCAACGAGCGCTCTTATATCTCGAGAGAGGTTATGAAACCCGCCTCCGTGGCAGGTGACATGCCTCGTGTACGTCGTGAGATCATAAGCGTTAACCCTACGACGGGTCGCTCGTTCTATCAAGACGCCAAGCGCGTCCTCTAGCTCACAAAGGAGCGATTATGGCAAATGTAGTTCGTGCATTACACCCAGGTATGGGTCAAGCCGTTGGGGAGCGCACCGTGTTGCGCTATTTTCTTCACCAGGATGAATTTTCGCTCGTACAGGCCAACACCCTTCGTATTTCTCCTCACGAGCCAAAGGAGTTCTACCAAAAGTGGAACACCGCCGCGCTCAACTCCCGCCTGCACGTCGAGATCACCGACGAAGCACCCATTCGCAACCGCGCACCTAAGATCGTCTTTGAACGCTGGGAGGACGTCGCACGACGCGTTGCGGCTGGCAACGCCGCGCTCTGCTCTGATTTGGAAGAACGAAAATACGAACAGAACGTACTGTTCAAGCATATCGCAAACGCAGCACTGCTGATGAGTGGGAGGCATTTACAGCATGGCGACACCACACAACCCGAGCGCAACCAAGAAGTTTTCACAAACTGTGCTACCGCCGCCGCCAGCTTCGCGCTGTTCTATCTTTTGCTCAACGGTTCTGGGGTTGGCCGTAGTTATGACGATGATATGGTCCTTGTGGATTGGGATAACGCTCCTACGCTTAGGTGCGTCCTGGATTCAAGCCATCCTGACTTCGACTACAGCGCCCACGAAAGTGTACGTGATGCCCGCCATAAATACGGTAACGGACGAAACGTACTCTGGTACAAAGTTCCTGACACCCGTGAAGGCTGGGCAAAGGTCGTCGAAATCTTTGAGAACGCTGCTTTCGAGAAGATCCACGCTGGCAATATGCTAATTCTTGATTTCTCCGACGTACGCGGTCGTGGCTCCCCGATCAAAGGTATGCAAAACCGCCCTAGCTCGGGTCCCGTGCCGCTGATGAACGCGCTGTTGAAAGTTGCTAGCTTGAAGGGCGCAGGGCTGCCTGTCTGGCTACAGGCCATGTACGCCGACCACTACCTCGCAGAGTGTGTGCTCGTCGGCGGCGCCCGTCGTGCGGCGCGCATGGCGACGAAGACCTGGCGCGACAAGTCCGTGCTGGACTTCATCGGCGTGAAGCGTCCGATAGAGTACGAAGGCTCTAAGATGGACGAGGTCATCGCCTTTCGTGCAGAGCACACCTTCCCTCCACAATCCTTTTTGTGGTCTTCCAACAACTCTGTGACCGTCGATGCCGAGTTCTGGCGGCTCCTCAACATAAAGCGCGGCGCCCACGGCTACGACAGTGACCTGGCGCGCCACGCACGCAAGGTGTTCAAGTTACTCTCGGAGTACTCCTACGGTGACGGTACGGGCGAGCCCGGGCTTATCAATATCGACAAGCTGGTGCAGAACAACGAGGGTCTGGACGATGTACTGAAGGGAGATTACTTCGGGTCCAAGAAGTATCAGATTGAAGACGACACGCAGGTGTACATGCGTCGGCTCGCCAAGCGCGCCTCTCGCAAGAAGTACCCTTACATCACCAACCCCTGCGGTGAAATAGCGTTGCATGTACTCGGCGGGTTCTGTGTCATCGCCGACGTTGTGCCCTTCCACGCGCAGTCTCTTGACGATGCGGAGGAGGCCTTTCGTGCCGCCACCCGCGCGTTGATGAGGGTCAACACTATGGACAGCGTGTACAACGCCGAAGTGCGACGCACGAACCGCATCGGCATCGGTATGACCGGCGTGCACGAGTTTGCCTGGAAGTTCTTCAAGCTTGGCTTCAAGGATCTGATCGATGAGGATATCTCCCAAGAGTTTTGGAACACCCTTGCCCGTTTCAACGCCGCCGTTATCGACGAGGCAACTCGATACGCTCTTAAACTCGGGGTGCAAGTTCCGCATACGATGCTCACCATCAAACCCGCCGGTACGACTAGCAAACTCTTCGGGCTGACCGAAGGATGGCATCTGCCCGCGATGGCGCGTTATCTACGTTGGGTGCAATTCCGTAACGACGATCCGCTGGTCGAACAGTACGAGTCCAACGGGTACCCTGTACGCAAGTTGCGTACTTACGAGGGTACATCTATTGTCGGTTTCCCTACAGAGCCAACGCTAACAACGCTTGGTCTCGGCGATGCGCTGGTAACTGCCGCAGAAGCGACACCCGAGGAGCAGTACCAGTGGCTCAAGCTAGGTGAGAAATACTTCATCAAAGGTCTTACGGGCCAAGATGTGGGCAACCAGATCAGCTATACGCTGAAGTACAATGCGAGTATCGTTGATCATAAGCACTTCGCGGACATGCTGAAGAAACACCAGTCAGAGATCCGCTGTTGTTCCGTCATGCCGCAGGAGGACGGTACAGCCTATGAGTACCAACCTGAGGAGCCGGTAACGAAAGCACGCTACGAGTCTGTGGCCGCCAGTATCCAGCAGGGGCTAGCTGAAGACGTTGACCGCGAGCACGTGGATTGCGCCTCCGGGGCCTGCCCTATCGACTTTGAGAAAGGCGCTGCGTAATAGGGATTTAATACTTCGATAGGGGGTAGTATTCCCTCCCCAAACGTTTATTGTGTAAGGGGAGGGTTTCCTTTCCGGAGTATTGCTATGAAGAAAATACGTCCTGGTCTTGTTTTATCACGACGCCCGGGAGAGGTCATCGTTATTGAGCCTAAAAACAACGAACCGTTGATTGTTCAACCTGGAGAATGCTTTTATGTGTCAGTGCTAGAGGTTAGCCGTGGGCAACTTCGTATCGGAATTTCCGCCCCTGATCGAAACGAGCAGAAAGAAAAACGCAAGTGGAACATTGCCCGAGGCGAACAGTACGGCATAACGCTTGACAAAAAACCACCATAAAGGACATTCTAATGACCATAAAGGGTCTTTTTGAAACCTTGTTGTCTTTAGATGAGGTCATTTTTCTCACCGGCTATCGCTACCCCAGTAAGCAGATCGGCTGGCTGCGACAAAACCACATACACCACTATGTGTCCAAGGACGGGCACCCTCGTGTTCCTCGCACAGCCATTGATCGACCACTTCGTAGTGTGGGGGCACCCCGCACTCCGAAGTTCGACGCACTAAACAAGGGGGTACACTATGCCCCGAAGACGCCGTATTAACCAACATCTCCCACAGCGCGTGTACCTAAAGAGGAACACGTACTACTTCGTTGATCGTGCCAACAAGTGGCACCGACTCAGCCGCGATTACTTCGAGGCGCTCCAGCGCTACGCGGAGTTGAACCTCGCACCGGTGCTAGAGGGGCGCACACTCGACACGATCATAGACCGTTACCTGCGCGACGTCGTACCTACCAAAGCGGTGCAAACACAACGTGACAATACCGCTGAGCTGGCACGACTTCGCGCAGTGTTTGGCCATATGGCGCCGGGGGAGATCACACCGCAGCACATCTACGGTTACATGGACGCGCGTCGGGCGCCGGTGCGCGCCAATCGTGAGAAGGCGCTGCTCTCCCACGTGTACAAGTACGCCATCCGTTGGGGTTACGCCGCTGACAACCCCTGCCGTCTCGTTGAGTCTAACAAGGAGAAACCGCGTGACCGATACGTCACTGACGACGAATTCTGGCGTGTTCACGACCGTGCATCAGCCCCGATCCAGATGGCGATGCAGATTGCTGTGGCTACAGGCTTACGCCTCTCTGACATACTGGCGCTTGACGGGAGCAATATTACGCGTGACGGCCTTCTTGTGCGCCCTCATAAGACCACTCGATCCACTGGCCGACGACTCCTGTTCCGATGGACGCCTGAGCTCCGCGCGATCCTGGGTGTACGAGCAGACGATCATGGCGCAGGTGCGGGTGGCCGCCTTGTCCGCGGCGTGCGTGGTCAACCACTAACACGCAGCGGCTTTCAGAGTAGCTGGCAGCGACTAATGCGTTCGTTGTTCGCGAAGCGCGAAGAGCGTTTTACCTTCCACGACCTTCGTGCGAAGGCAGGTTCGGACTCCCGTGATGGGAGGTTACTGGGGCACGCCGACCAGCGCACGCTTAATCGGCACTATCGGCGTAAGCCGGAGGTGGTTGAGCCGGTTGAAATAGTCCGCTGAGCATTGTCAATTTTTTGAAAATTGACAATGGTATAATACCCCTCAACACGGCTCCCTCCAGGCCTCTAACGTAACCCGTTATGCCCAAACCGCGAGGGAGTTCTTTACAGAGCGGGAAGACCAAGAGCGTCGTAAGTCTCTCTGTCGGCGTGTCGTACTCTTGAATGGGCGGACCGTGATGCCGTCGCCGGAGGCATAACCGGCACAACAGAAAGATGGGCTGGTAGGCTAATTGGCAACGCCAGTGGGCTTAAGTCTCACTGTTTGTGAGTTCGAATCTCACCCGGCCTACCATTTATTCCAATAGCATCGTAGCGCAGCGATTTAGGCCGGCTCTTACGCTCTTTTATTAGGCACTCTCTATCTTATTAGACGGGAGATGCTCTGAAAGTGGGGTGGCTGATGGGAATCGAACCCACGACCACAGGAGCCACAATCCTGTGCAGAAAGCCCTAAAAACAGCTACTTAGGTCGCAAACTGTCTAATAAAACCGAAGCACAAGCTTACACAAATACATATACTTAGGCAAGAGGCTTAGACACTACCAGGAGGCGTTATGCGCGCACGGAAAAGTAGTCGAACAGCGAAGAGCGCAGTTCAACGACCGAGGTATCGGTCTCAGGTTCAGGTGGATCGGAAGAAGGAGTCGAAGAAGCAGGGGCCTTCCGGTGATGCTTATCGTTGGGGAGACGATCTTGTCTCCCTAACGAGCGGTGTCTGTAGCAGCGCTGGTTAATCAGCACTTCTTACCGCCCCCTCTCTTGCCCTTAGACATATCAGCCTCCCGATCGTCTGATTGCTTCATCCAAGCGCGCTTTGCGTCCACTCAAAGCACGCGTTGCCCCCATGATCCCACCGCCGGGTGTATTGGTAACCGCTTTTTTCTTCTTCGGCTGATTCATCTTTGCGGCGACTCGTTCGCCAGCACTTTTGGTTAGGGCATCCCATAGACTAGGCATATTTTTTTCCTCTGTGGTCAGGTGTTTTATCTGAGCACACCGGAGGGTACCCCGGTGTACTAGATATGGATCACCCCCTTTTAACCGTCGCCTCGGCAGGTTATTTTTACGCTGTGCCCTTTGGCCAGCAGTTGAGCGTCGACCACCGCACGTAGGGCTTCGCGCTCTACCTGTGGTTTGCCGCAGTAGTAGTCAACGACCGTCACTACCCTGTCCGTCACCATACATCCGCTGAGCGCGAGTGCGGTGACAGCTGCGAGCAGCAGTGTCGTCGGGTTATACAGCTTATTCATAAAGCGTACTCCTTTATGGGTAGGTCGGCACTACAAACCCGCCCTTCGGGCAGGTTAGGTTGGGGTTAACTTGGTTACGCGCCGCACCGCCGCCAATACGCACGCCGGCGTACATGAGGTTGCGACGCCATGTGGCAACACGCAGATCCTTCATTGCTTCTAGGAAAATATCGTCGCAGATCGCACGAGGCATGGTTGTACAGCGATACAGGAAGTCGTGGATAATCGCCGCCCCGTTGTATTTTCCAGTCCGCGGTATAAGGCGACGCGCGAACCAGGGTACAGAGGCGAAATCCGTTACAAAGCCTTTGGGTGCTCTTATCAACAGCGAGTGCTCGGTAGATACATAGCCGACAGGCTCGTCGAGCACCCAGTCGTCGCCTGCGCCCATACGCTGGTGAATGTTAATCTCATCGGCAATAAAGTACCCCATGACCTAGTCTCCATCGTCCCAGAAGGCAGGAGCGGCTTTGTCGGGATCTACGTCCGCATGCACGAAGCCCTGTTTATGGTAGTACCCGAAACGCTGCACCCCCTGCTCGTACAGCGCCGTGATAATCCGCATGGCGATGGCCGGAGTGCGAGCAACAATGTCGGCAGCGTACCCACGCGTATGTGCGCTGTTACGCACACCGCCGACACGCTCGTTGTGCTCTGGGGTGCGGTAGCCGCTGGTTATCGCGAAGGGGAGGCCGGCACTTTCGCGCGCGGCGTCGAGGATACGGAGGAACTGCGTGTTCATGTTGACCCCCGACCCCGGTGCGTCGGGGGAGTCGAACTCGGAAATGTCGAAGTACCTCATTGCGACCTCCATGTCGCTATTACAAACTACCTGTACATCCCTGTTGCGGGGTCAACATCTGCTTTCGACCGAGGATTACGGTAGGTACCAGCGGTAGCGCTCCCCGCCGGTGTGCCAAACGGGTGAGCTGATGGGGTAGGTCCACCCCCGGCCATCGCGCTCTTAGCCCTTCCGTATCCGCGTTGTGTGGCGTCGCTTAGATAGCGACCGGCTTTGCGAGCCAGCGGATTCGCTGCCATCAGCCCAACACCCGCAACACCAGCCAGTACATCACCTGCCGATGGGCTGGTCTGCGACTCAACGGCGCTGTACAGGGCCTCGAATTCCTCTTCGCTGATCTGCCCTTCGTACACAGTACCTTGTGGAGTCGTGACAAAGCGGCGGCCGTTGTCCAGCTCGCCCACTTCCAGACCTTCTTCACCACCGTCACCCAGGCCCATACCGCTAGCTGCCAGCCCTGCACCTGCAGCGCCGGTCAGTACAGGGTGACGACTGGCCAGATCCATAGCACCATCTACTAGACCGCCGCCGCCAACAGCCATCTGCTCTTTGGCCAGACCGCTTGCACCACCACCTAGCTGCCCCCAGTTATGGCGAGCGTCAGCTGTACCTGCAGCAACTGAGTTTCCCAAACCCTGGGCGCCGGCTTTCGTCTTGTCCCAAGCGTAGTTTGCGCCGGCCTTAGTCTTGCTTCCGGCATACTGTGCACCACGCTTGGTAGCAGCAAGCGCATCACTCATAATTTTCGACATTCCCATTGCCTTAGTCCCAGTTCCTATAGAGTACTTGCAGCGGCAGCTCGCGCTCTGACGGGCCGTATCTGCTGATAGTCAACAGCTGCGAGGCTGTCGGTCCTAACGCCTCCGCTGCGCCTTTTACCACGTCACCTTGCAGCACAGGGGCCAGAACGTCTTGCAGTAACTCGTCACGACCCATCAGCCCCGAACGCTCGAAAGCATAGGCAACGTATTCTTCCGGTCCCCAGTTGGCCTTCCACGAAGCTCCTTCTGGGCCATATTTTACCATGTCGCGGAGCCAATCTGCGAAAAGCGTGATCGCCATGAAGGTGACAGCTGTCGCTAGCAGCGGGGCGAAGTCACCGTGCTGCGCCTCTTTACCCAGCCGCTTGATAATGTTGTCGTGGAACACGAAGGGGAACGTCTTGAGGTGTGTCACCAGCGCCGCGTGTGGGTCGTTCATCCACGTGGGTCTGTTGGTGGCGTCGGGGCGCAGCGTAGTCGTGTCGACGAACTGCCGCACCGCACCGATAAGCCGGTCGTTACGCGCCTTCTCTGCCTTCGACGCCTGCTTGTACTCAGCAGGTGATAAGAACACCAGGTGCCCATTCTCTACACGTACGTCGCCGACCTCGATACCCAGCTCCTCGAGCTTGCGGATGTCGTTCTCGGACTGCCCTTCGTACCACTTGACGATCGCCTTCTCCGCACCGATAGTGCCGACACGACGAGCAAACTGTGTCAGATACTCCACACCGTTGTATTTAAACAACACGTCGTTGAGCTTCTGCTGCGTGGGCGAGAAGTGCTGACCAAACTCACGCATGATTTCTTCGTGCATGCTGTGGTAGTCGATAGTGTTGACTGTATCCAGCAGCGCGTTGAGCTGCTGCGCATCGCCGCTGCTCGCGTCCCACATCGTCTTAGCGGCTTCACGCACAGAGGCGAACGTGTCACGGAAGCTACCGTTACGCGCCAGCAGTGTGAAGGGGTCGGTGAAGCTCATGAAGGCGGAGAGTGCCAGCAGCCGATAGTTCTGGTAGGTGATGATCCAACCCATGTGGTTCTGCAGCTTGGGGTTGATGGTGCCGGCCCCCTCGCCTACCAACATACTCTTGAGGTACTTGGGTAGCTCAGTATCCTTAAAGTTATCCTCCAGCCACTTGCGGGTGTGCGCACCGTACATACCCAGCGCGGAGTCCACGGTAGCCTGCGCGTAGGCCAGTTCTTGCGGGCTGGCGCCCCAGACCGTTCTGGCCTCGTCGAGCATCTTGGTGAGCTGCTCACCGTTAAGACCAAAGCGGCGGGCAAACTCCGCGCGCTTCACTGCGCTGGAGATGTAGCTACCAAGCATACGGTCCAGGCTAGGCTCGAAGAACTTGGCCAGCTCCACGCGGTCCTCAGCCGTACCCTGTGACTGTAGGAAGTTCAACTCACGAGGGTTCATAAAGCGGAAACCGGGGTTGTGGTGCCCACTCTCCGTGTCGGCTGTCTGCACACCCTCAGGACGCGTGAGGTCAAGCAGGCGCTCCCTAATGAAGTCTTCCAGCGTGATGTCCGCTGGTACACGCCGCGCGGTGATCCACTTGTCCTTCATCTGCCGCCAGTACCCCTGGTACTGCTCTTTCGAAGCTAGCGCGACGAACTCGTCCATGTGGGCGGTGACGTACTCCTCGTTGAACATCCACGGGGTGTAGTTCTGCCGCTTTTCAAACGTGACGCCGGCCTCCTCGAGGTACTTGTAGAGGTCGTCGAACAACGCGCGAAGCGCTTTGTGCTTGGTGCGGACGTCTTCCGACGCCGTACGCAGCAGGTCCGGGTTGTTGAACACCGCTGCGATCGCTTCACGCTGTGCCGTATCCAAGTCCTTCACCAAGGCAAGGTAGCGCTTGTCGAACTCCGCTCGTCTCTGCGACTTCGCACGCAGAAAGCCTTGGGGTACACCGCGCGCCGTGCTTGGGTTGAACAGTAGGTTGGACAGCTGGCTCATCACCGGTATGTCCATGTCGTTCAGCCGCTCGGCAGGCAGCCCGAACACCGGGGTGTACAGCTTACGGTACGCGCCCATCACCTTGTCGCGTATAGCGCGTGCCATACGACGGTGCTGGTTGTTCACAAAGTCCGCGGGTAGCGCCAGGCTGTCATTGTTGTGCTGTAGGGTGTCCGCAGCGATAGCATCAAGCACCGCTTGTGACTGCGCTTCGGCAGACAGCTCACCGAACACTTGTGTGTACATGTCGTTGAGGCGTCCTTCCATCCCGTTGACTACATTTGTAGTCTGTGGTCCGGTCTGTATAACGCCAAGACGGGTGAGTGCGTACAGGTACGCGGCGGCCATATTTGGGTCGGTACGTATCTGCAGGACAGCTCGCGCACTGCTGCCCAGCGCCTTGGTCATCGCGCGCTGCATGACCTCGCTGCGCGCGGCGCGGTACAGCGCACGCTTCTCTGCCGCTGTGGCATGCTCTTCAATAAAGGCGCGAACCTCGTCTACCATACGGGTACTAAGCACTGACTGCTGCCCGCGCCGGAAGTGGCTGTACCAGTTCGACAGCCGGCCGGCAAGGCCACGACCACCGGGGGGTGGGGGCGGCGGTGTACTACCACCACGACCGCCGGGGGGTGGTGGCGGGCCTACAAAGCCTCCGTCGGCTACACGCTCCTGCTCGTAGGCAGCGTGCTGCGCTGCAGCCTGGTTGACTAGCGCATCCATAAAGTCAGCGACTGCGCCAGTGGCCTCGTAGTTCTGTCCGGTGCGTAGCTTGAAGCTGCGCAGCAAGGCCTTTATAGCGGCGGCGACGTCGGCGAAGAAGCGCTCGACGACGCTCTTGGGCTTCGCAGAGGTGTCGGCCCACTTCGCTACGTTGTCGGCGAACCACTCGTTAAAGCTCAGCACCGCTTGACGTTCGTCTGCGGTCAGACCGTCAAGGCGTGCCAGGTTACCGGAGGCCGCCGCCTCAATAGCGTGCGCGATGGCCTGCTTGGACATCTTCGCCGTGGTGACTGTGGTACGGCCATAGAGGTCGCGCCAGCGTTCGTACTCGTCAAGGACTGCGGCCTGGTCCTTCGCGCTAAGCGCGTTGAACTTCTGGTACATGACCGCGTGTCCCACCTCGTGCATGAGGGTGGCGGTGGCATAGGCTCCGCGCAGCGACGGGTTCACGTAGACAGCACCGCTAGCACGGTCGTAGAACCCGCGCTGGCGCCCGCTGATTATGTTACGCACGCGTGTTGGGTCACCACGCTTCGACAGCAGCTCCAGGGCCTGACGCTCCGCGCTCACGTCGAAGTGTTGCTTGCGCGCAACAACGTACTCGTCAAGCGCAGCGACGGCGTCGTCCACGCGGCCGACGTCCAGCAGCGCCTTGACACGAGCCTGCATAGCGCTCTTTGAGGCCCGCAGCACACGCAGCGCGTCCAGCTGTCGAGCTTGGTCGGCGCGCTCGTTGACGATCGTGATCGCCTCTTCCACGCCGACGAGGCGTACATCCTTCAGTCCGATCAGCGAGGCAATCTCCCGCAGCAGCGCGGACATGTTCGCCACCCAGTCCTTGTGCTCTTGGCGTTTCTCTTCCGCCCGCTGCTGTGCCAGCTCCTCCTCACGACGTCGAGCGTCTGCCTCCGCCTGCGCCTTCCGCGCGTAGGCGTGCTCAGGATCTACGCCACGTCCGGCACGTGTCTCTACTGTACCGTCCGCGTCCTCACCAAAGATCTCGTCGCGCTGAACATCGTCGTTCTTGTTGTAGAGCTGTTCGTTAGGCACTTCACGCGGCGCCATCTCGGCGGGTGGCGCGGTCTTGTGCACTTTCCGCTGCTGCCAGGTGTGCTGCAGCTGCGTCAGGTAGTCGATGCCCTTGTCCGCGAGCAGGTTGCGCTCAAGGATCTTCTTCTCACCCTCGCTGAGCCCTTCTACCGCGCGGCGCTTCTCACTCTTCAAGTCGTAGCGGTCGGCCAGGAAGTTGTGCGCGTAGTTGATGTGCGCCGGCGAGTAGCCCGCCGCTGCCATCTCGGAGCGTATACGCTCAAGCTGCTTTGCACCTTCCGCGCGAAGCTGTGAGCGCTCACGCGGACTGAGCTTGCCTGCGTCCACACGCCCCGTGCGCTGCTCAATCAGCGACGTCTGGTAGGGGCGACCCAGTTCTTTTGTACCGGCCTCGTCCACTTCCTGCGAGGACACGTTCATGTTCGGCAGCGGTGCGGGGTTCGGGTCGAAGTTCGGTGTCAGCTGCGAGTAGACTTCAGCGATGCGCCTCGGGTCGTATCCGGCCGCTTCCATCAGCGCGATTGTGCGGTCGCGTTCGGCCTTCGCGTTCAGGTACTCAGCGCCCTTCTTCGTACCGGGAAGGTAAGCCTCGCGGATCTCCGCCAGAGTGATCGGATTACGCTGCTTGTCGTACCAGAACACCGTGTCGGAGGGGATATTGCGCAGGTCGAACTTCACCCCTGTGTTGAGCATCGACACCAGCCCGGCGTTGAGGGCGGCTGCCAGCCGCTGAATGAGCCGCTGGCGGGCGATCCAGTCACGGGTCTTGCCGTCAGCGTTGGACGGCATGCGCTCGGTCTGCTGCGGTAGCGCACCAGCATCAGTGAGCTTGTTCAGCATCGCACTGGTGAGGTTACGCAAGTCGATCCATATACGCTCGCCGTTTAAGCTACCTTCGACGTAACGGTTACTACCCGGGGTGATCTTTAGCTTGCCGTCTTTCGTCTTAACGATGCCAGGGTTCTGCTTGGCGCGGCGTAAGATACGGCCGCGTTCGTTGCTACCTGCGGTCAGCTCGTACATCGTCAGGTCGAACGCGCGCTCTTCGGATACTGTGTCTACATAGCGCGGGGTGCGACGCACGAAGTGCAGACGCTGAAGGAACTCGCCAGCCGCCGTCTCAATACGCGCGTCGAGCTTCGCGATGTCCGCTTCGAGGCCACGCACCGCCGGGCCACTATTGGTACCGTCAGACTGACGTTGAGCAACTTCAAGCTCAGCCTGTAGGGCTGCGCGCCTTGTAAACAGGTCGCCGGCGATATCCGCAAAGGTACTGCGGTACCGGTCACGTGAGCGTGCCTGTGGATCAACTCCTTTTGCGGCATCGAAGGGCAACGCGTCTGCACCGCCGACTCTCGCGTCGGCCGGTTGTAGGCCACGCCAGGCATCTACGTTACGGTAGACGTCAGCACCGACGATCTCCTGCGTCTTCTCCAGGAAGGTCTTACCCTCCGCTTGCGCCAGAGCGCGTGCGTCCACAGAGTCGTAGTCGCTACTGGGGTCGACCTGTGCATACGCTTCGATCGTCTTCTCAGGAACGCCGCGAGAGTAGTCGCTGTTGGCAGGGTCGAAGATGTAGGGACGATTCGCTGGGCCCTTACCGAGAAACTCTACACCACGAGTGTCCTGCTCGTCGCCCACACCCCCGTAGGGGTCGTACATGACCTGGTCGAGTTCTTCCTGTGGGTCCAGGGCCTCGTCCAAGTTGTCCTCTTGACCCAGACGCACAACGTCATGCCGTGGGGATATCGTGTCGAAGGCTACGTTGGGGTCGTAGTCTCCGGTGCCACCGTACAGCTCGGCGACATACGCCCTGCCCTCCGCGGTGCGCATCTGCTTGGCAACTTGGTTTAGCTCGTCGCGCAACGCGTTTCGCGTGGCGGTGTTCGGCCAAGTGCCGGGAGATAGCAGCAGCTTACGGATCTCCTCGATGTGCGCGATGCGCTCGCCGTCGTCCTGAGGCGATTCGACGTACATGTCGTCGATGTTGTAAGCCCCATTAGGGTTAAGGTCGACCTCAGGCTCGGGTTGTGCGCGGGGCTGCAGCAGCTTGTTTGCACCGTACCCAGCGCCGGCATAGGCACCGCCGACGATAGCGCCGCCCAGCATACTGTCGATGTACTCACGACGCGCGTCGGCGTCGAGCAGGTTGACGTTGCTGTTGTAGAGGCGGTTGTTGAGGCGTGAGATGACGGACTCACCCGCCTCGGTGATACCCTCGAGCGCGGCGGTAGCGCCAACGGTGCGCCCAAAGCCGGCGTTCTTCGTCAGCGCGTCCTGCACGCCCTGCAACGGCTTCATGCCGAGCCAGGCGCTTGCACCTCCTGCTGCCAGTGAAGTGGCCGCCTTCTGCCACGGGGTGCCTTCGGCGTCCGGGTCGTTGAGCACGCGCCCGTAGTTCTCACCGGCGGAGGTGCCACCGTAGACACCAAACCCCACCTTGTTGGCAGCGCCGACCGCAGCTTTCTCACGCGCCTGCTGAACAGCTGCGCCTGAGAGCCCCGCACGAAGGGCGTTGGCGCCAGCTAGCGTGCCACGTATACCACCCGCAACTAGACCCGGCCCCAGCATGCTGGCAGCGAGCGGTAGGTTGCTCGCTACCATGTCAGTGGCGTAGCTGGCGTAGTCGCCTAGACTATCAGCCTCCTGCCAAGTCGGCACTCGCCCACGTATACCCGCAGCGCGGGCAGCGTTTATACGAGCGTCGTTCTCAAACGACTGCGCGGTGTCGTTAGCCCCTACCAGTCGACTGACGGCACCCGCTGCGTTGTTGAAGCTACCCTTTAGGCCTTCAATACCCGCCCTAAAGGAGCGAAGCGGCCTCGACTCATCTTTATGCTGGTCTTCTTCCTGCCAGTAGAGGGCGGTTCTCGCTGCATCAGAGAGCGCACGTGCCATCTATAAGCCCTCAGTTATCGGCGATTGGGGTATCTGAGTCGGTTGTAAAGCTCGGGGGAGAAGGATTCACGCCTAAGCCCGACCGCCTCACCATTGCGCCCTCTTGCGATGAGGTCCCCCACATTACTATCGTGGAACATATCGAGTGCAGAGTACCAAGGAGCCGGTTCAATAGACGCGTTCGGCCCTACGCTACCAGGCTGTGCGTAGTCATCGACTCCAGGAATCCACTGCCGAGGACCGGACTCATAAGAACCGCCGACCGCTGTAGGAGCAAGGGGGGCAACGGCTTCGAGAAGATCGGGGCCGCTCAATAGCCGTTGTTCAGGCGTTAGACCTCTGTAAATTTGTGACGCCGCACCTTCATTACCATTAAACAGGGAGATGAGCTCTTGCATAGACCTTTTTTTGGTCGCGTCACTCAGTTCGGCGTCGGCCCTCTGGTTTTCACGAGTTGCTGCCTCCCGGCGTATGTCCAGCTCCGCCCCTCTATACCCGCCGGTACCGTCGGTACCGTACTCCGCAGTCAATGAACGATTACGGTAGTCGTCATCCAGTTTGGCCAGGTTATGCCTGTCCCTACCCGCCAAGTCCTGCCGCTCATAGGAACCGCGGTTGTTCTCGACGGCGGTGTCGAAGTAGCCCTGATTTTGCAGCCCCTGCTGTTCTAACAAGGCCTGGTTGCGAAGACCTTGTAGGCTTCGAGCATTCTGGTTATTGCGATCGTTCATAACCGCAGCGTCTTGTCGCCCGGTAAGGTTGCCGTACGCGTTAGTGTACGCGGCATCCTCAGCGGCGAACTGGTCGCGGAGCTTATTTTGAACACCAACCGTAGCGTCCATAGCAGCTTGTCGCTGCGCGCGAGTCAGTTTGCTGTCCCAATGGCTACCGTCGTTACGAGGGGCTCCTACTCCGGCGTTGTGGATCTGCCGCTCACGCTCCCACTGACTGGTACGCTGCGGTAGACCCTCCAAAAGCTGACGTTCGCGCGCAGCGTATTGCGCTTCGCGCGGCGCCGGTGCGGTACTACCTGCCCGAGCGTTGTTAAACGTTAAGCTGCGTAGTGCCGTCGGTCTCTGCTGCGTTTGTGGCTGTTGCGTTGACGTGCTGCTATAACGACTTGTCAAGTTAGCCGAATACGGAGAGGAACGATTACTATAGGAGGGGATAGGCCTTCCATTAGGGTCCTTCTCTGTAGTGACATAGACTCCGTTCTGTCCCATCTGTATCTCTCCGTAGCGCGCTACAATTATACCACGCTAATATTGGTAATTATGGCTCGAGCTGCAGCCGTAGGACTCGCTGACCTGCGTGCCGACCGTCGCGGACAAGTTCACGGCCGCGAGGGCCGCCGCGCTCAGTTGACCATAAGCCGTACCCAGCGTTTTACCCCGTTCTACTTCCAGGGTGCTGATGCGCTGTACCTGGTTTATATTCAACTCGGCCTCTTTAAGGCGCAGCTCCGCCTCAGAAGTTGCCTTGCGCACCTCAGAATCGTAATACCCCAGTTCAGAACGAACGCGGGAATCCTCTACATCAGCTTCAGATTTATAGATGTCGGCCTTCGTTTGGTATACGTCGGTTAAGGCTTTAACTCGTGCGGCCTCCGCCCCGAGATTTGCCTTCCACCCCTCAATAGCGACGGAGTACCGGTCCCCCAGGCTCTTGTTGTACTCAATAACAAGCTGCTTCTGCGCGGACACGGCGTCCGTCGACGATTTGTAAGCTGCCACTTCCGCAGAGAACGCTTTGGCTGCCGTCTCGTAGTTTGCGATCTTCAGCCCCTCAGCCTGTATACCTGCGGTGTACGCATCCACTTCACTTGCGTAGGCGCGAATGCGCTCGCCGAAGGCCTGCACCTCAACGCCATAAGCTTGAAGCCGCGTCTTATCCACCTCAACCAAGGTGCGTACAGCTTCGAGCTGCGTCTTGTAAATGTCTGTGGCAGCGAGTACACCTTGTAGCTGCGCTTTATACACCTCGACGTCCTGCATATTCAGTTCGCCGATAAGCTTCTGCCCCTCGAGCTCTGCTTTGTACGCCTCCAGGTAAACGAGGGCCGCCTCCATACGGGTCTTAAAAACTTGCGCTTCAGTCTGATAACCCTGCAGCTGGGCCTGATACAACCCGACTTTAGCGTTGAAAATATCGATAGTGGCCTGGAAGGTGTATTGCGCTGCTGCGAACTGCCGCTGCATTGACTCGTTATGCAGCTGGCCTAGGAACGAAACGATGGCCGTACCCTGCTGCGTGTAAAAGCGCAAGTTGTCGACCTCCATCTTCGCAGCCTGCACGGCGATGTCGCTAGACAGGCGATTCTCTTCCAAAGCCGCTTGATTACGGGCCGCACGCTCTTTCGCCAACAGCGTACTGCCTGGGATGCTAAACCCGCGAGCACCCCACTCACGCGAAGCCGCTTCGATCTCCGCCCTTGCACGTTGGCGAATTTTCTCGCGTGCGCTGTCCCAAATCTGCGTCCAAATCTCATCGGGGAGACCTGTGCCTCCCAGTAGATTGGACGACACATCCGCTACCAGTTGATCGAGCAGCGCGTGACTGAAGTTCTCGTTCGTAAACGTGAACGTCGTGTTAGGAGCCTTTATACCGCTCGAAGAAGGAGCCGTTGCGTCAAACACAGGGATGTCCAACGTCGGCACATCCGGTAGATCGAGATCACGCAGCGTCGGCACAGAAGGGAGTGTGTCGTCCGGAGCATCTGGGAAGATAGGTGTAGAGACCGTAGGTGCGTCGCTTAACGACTGACCGGGTTTTATCGGCGCTCCTTGGTAACTAATCGAAGGCATCGACTCGTTGAACGTCGGCACCGGAAGGTAACCTGTCAGATCCACCTGAGTATATGTGGGAGCGGACGGTTTGCCGCTTGTGTCCAACGTTATAGACGATGTGGTCGGTGCCGTAGGAGGGGCGAAGGGGCGCGCATTACTCGTAGGGTAATTGGTCTCAAGCTCTGTCTGGACCGCGGTAATCTCCAATTCCGCAAGAGAAGTTAGATACGAGGTGGCCTCTTGCGCCATGCTGGTTGCAAAGTCCCCCCATTTACGCCACCCAGAATCGACGATCTGCGTCGCTTTGCTCTCTCCGACGATTGTGGGACATTCGCTCATGTGTCTATACCTCTATTACCTTTTGCGCAATCGTCTCGATAGCACCAGCGGGCGTAGTTCGAGAGAGTCTAAATCAAAGTCGCTTCCTTGTACGTTTTCAAGGCGCCACTGCCAGTACCTGGAGCGCAGCCCTCTACCCACTTGAAAGCGGGCGGTGTCCTCAGTCGAGTAGTCTTCCGTGAGGGAGTACCAGTCAGAAGTGCGTGTACCGTCCTGTGACGTAATGACTTTCAGCAACACTTTGCCATCCAGCGTACCGCCGATATACACCTCGGGTATGCGCTTGAGGAGTGCCTGACCGTAGTCATCCAGCCCTGTGGTGATGTAGGCCGTAATGTTCGTGCCATCATCGTCGTCACCCGTTAGTTCGTAGATGCCATCAGTCTTAGCGGCATAAGGAGGGGCGAACGAGTTGAAGTTGAAATTAGAGTACGTCGTCATGCCCAGCGTATGTGTATTCGTAACATACGCTACATAGTCATCGTCGCCAAAACGTAGACCGCCAACGAAGTTGAACCCTTCGTTAATAGCAATACTGAGACTTTGTAGCGCAGCGGCGGAATCGCCCAGCTCCACAATATCCGCCAGCACGGCGGTGTACTGCATGAGCGTCTCGGCGGCCTCAGAGAAGCGCGCGACATCAGACAGCACAACACCGGCGAGTATTTCAACAACGTCCGACGTGCTGAGTACGTCGTTGAGCGTGTCCTCGAACGCCCGGCGGGCGACATCTCCCCACAACGCACCATCGCTCAGTGTGCGCGTGTACGCTGCTGAAGCAGCATATGCCTCAGTGAAGTTGAACACCTCTGAAGAAGCGACGTACCAGTGTGCGTAGGCCTCGTCCAAGTCCCCCGCACGTAGCACGTCGGACGCTGCACCGTAGACCCCCCGAAGGAGCGCTTCAAACAGAGCGACGGAGTCGCTAGTCGTAACAGAAAAGTGGACGTTCTTCGCTAATATTTCGGATGCGAAGAAGCTATCCAACAATATGTACGCAACTTGGGAAGCAAGTGTTTCGGTTAGATTGATCGTGTCACGCGCGATTGGCGCCGGGTGCGCAATCGGGGTGTCCGCTGTAGAAATACCTTCGAGGATAATACCGGGATACCCAGGCACACTGCCGGCACCCACATCTACAATATCTGTACAAGCAGGTGGTGTCTCAGTAATAGCGCCGGTGCGTAGCGAAACCCAAACTTCAACCAGGTTGAAGGCGTCGTTAACAAGCACGTCGTTAGGGTCCGCCGCTTCTGACGAACCACTAATTGGGGCAGAACTGATACTGCTCGAGCTAATACTCATAGTAAGATGTCAAATTCAAGGAAAGACTATCTGCTGAACTACCGCCTTCCACCCTAAAGTACGGTTGGCCTCTCCTGTAACAGTTATGTCGAATTCTGTACTAGCGGAACTGGTAAATCCGACGGACACCGACATGCCTGCGGAAGTGACGCTGCCTAATGTAGAGGACCCGACAAGCCCAGAAGTCGGTTCAGTTACAACAAGAAAATGGCCGGCATACGAATCACCAACTGAACCAGCGGTCCCTGCAGTCTGGCGACACATGACCGTAATAAGGTGGGCGAGCGCATCCGTGCTGTACAGACCATAGCGCGACAGAACGATGCCGGAACCATCCTCTAGCGCCTCCATGTCCGTAGGAGTAGCGTCAGTTGTAGCCGCATAAAGCGCAATACCGTTAAGATGTGAATGCGCGTCGGCTGCCGCAATCAGCGAAATAGTAATCCCGGTCAGCCCTGTCCAATCTACAGCGGCGTCGGAGTTAGTGCTGCGCAAAATCAGCTGCCGGTTAATCTGACGCGAACTCGCAAAGCCACTTATATAGCCAATTCCGACTTCCCAAGTTGAAGTGTCATCTTCCGCCAGGTAATAAAAACACGGAGTGTTGTCAGAACTGGCTTCGAGATTACCCTCACCGATAAAGGTCTTATAACCAGAAACGGTAGGGGTTGACGTATTTTCGATGCCGTAGGCCGTTGCATCGTCGGGGGCACTACCATAAAGCGCGTCTTTCACGCGGTCGGCATATACCAGTTGAAAACCCATGGAAGGCTCCTAAAGTCAAATTTGCTGCACTACGCTATTATACCTCAAGGCGTTGGCGAGAAGAGGCGTAAGGGTTAGAGGTTGGGTTTCTTTCCCAAGGTGTTGATTGGGTAATAGTAAATAGATTCATCAAGCATATCGTCCTGATAACTTTCGACGCACGGAGGTGAATCAGATTCAACGAGACATTTTATTGTAGGAAACTCTTCTACGATATAACGATAAGACGGTACTAAATTACGCAAATTGCCCGCGGGATACATATAGTTATATACGCGGAACGTCTTGGGCCCGTGAGGATCTCCACTTATAGGATCTCCTGAATAGTCAGCAGCTTGATAGGGGGCAGATATAATATAAGGCGGTATATCACCCGTACGATGGCCTACCGCATAAGCCGCACCTATTATTCTGTGCGGGTACTCCAGCCCAGACTTATTTAGTAAGTCAGCAGGACCTAAGCTCATACTGCCTGATTCATCGGGGCTAGCGCATACAATGGCTTCTGGAGGCCCGAGAAAAGTAGGCGCGAAGGTTGATACAACCCCTGTTTGCTCATACGTACCGACGGAACCCTGGAAGGGTGGAGGCGTATCTTTCCCCCCCGGGTGGACGACATCTGTCTGATAGTTATGTGACCCGTAGAAAATTTGGGTCAGAATAGTATCTGCTGGTTGATACGTAGAAGACAAAGAACTCGTCGTAGTACGCTCACGGGTTTCCCAAACTTCAATACCCGCGTCTAAATCCAGCACGCGGGGCGCGGTAGATTCATACGCCGTATTAAGGTCTATATTCACCGTCCAATAATTTGTCGCGCCACTAAAAAATTCCGCGTCGTAATGGTACGTATGCTGAAGTTCAATTAGCGAACGAATCTGTCCATCGTAGGACAGCTTAATGCTGGTATTATATGCATGATCTAAAACCCCCTCATCAACATGAGGGTAGTCGTCCCGCTGCTGTGAAGTAGTCTGAGAAATAGACACTAACAACTGCCCAACAATTAGTGAATCTCCTCTATACGCAACAAAAGCTTCTGTAGTACCGCTGTAATTATACTGTGTTCCAAGCGGAGGGTAATACGTGCAATTACGAGGATCTCCAAAGATCGATCGGCTGTATGAAATCTCAGGTGTTTTCTTAGTGCTTACTGAAAATGCGCCGGTGGCAGGGTCTGGGCTAAGCGTAAGCGTATACCGCTTCGTGAAAGCGCGATGGTCATAGTACTCCGTTGTCGGGTCATACACAGACCGCAGCGCACAAGCTTCTGTACCCGAAGCGTTAAAAGTAAACCACGTAGCGTTTTGCGCCCGCGCTGGGTTGTTTATACGCCCGTAATCATACGACGTCTCGTAGAACACCCCCGCGAGGGGTTTCACCCACGTACCAGCGGCCTCACAATATCTGGATGACGCGTCATGATCGAAAATGTAATAATCCGGCCCCCAACCATAGCGACGATCTATAAAATCCCAGGTGTAAGCGCTTAAATCGTCTAGCGGCGCGCACCAAAAAGCCTCAGCGTCACCTGATCCGTACGCCCCAAACAAACCACCGGATATAATAAGCTGCAAATAGGCACGGCCATTAACATCTTCGCGTATAGACGCTCCTTGTATTTTGTTGAACGAAAGGAACGAACACGTCTCCCAAAGGTCCTCAGAAGGAGCTGCGGCGGTAGCAACGATCCCAGGATCGTATGAGGGCATGTAAGGCGTTAAGTCGATCAATACCCCATTTATAAATATGTTAGTTACCTTAGAAAAAGTAAACCGATCTTCAAACGCACCCGCCCACGAAGATTGCACACCTACCACATAAGATTGTATAGTCGAGCCTGTACTAAACGGAGGATCAGCTTCAGGCACTTCGTAGTAATACCGCCGCTCATTCCCCAAATCAAAGTAAGCACTCCCAGACAAGGACGCGAAAGGTTCTAACCCGTTAGAATAATAGCTGTTGGCAGATACTTCGTCGCCATACTCACGATCATGAAACTTGTAGATGGGAAGCGCTGGCGCAACAAGTGAATGACGCCAAGAAAGGTGCCACTTCCCATTATTGCTCCGCCAAATAACCTGGCACCCATCATGGAGAGAATAACCCGCGTCAAAAATAGGCGTACGGTGTAAAGACGACCACGCCGTATTATACAAATGTAATCCACGGGCTAAGCCGTTTAGATAAGGATACTGCCAGCTAGGTGCGTCCAGCGGATCGGGGATCGTAAAAAAATCAGCAAAAACATCAACTTCGCCCACGTCGTTACTCGTAGGCTGTATCCAAACGTACTCCTTACCGTGGAGAATAGCAGCCCGGATAGTACCGCCGTCGGGGAGAGGCATAGAATCATACAGCTGAGCGATATCGCCCAGCTGCATGCGCTGCTTCATCCTGCCAAGCAGCTTACGCGCTAAGGGGATGTACTGAGCCGCCGCCTGTTGGTCACCCAACAGGCGCTTAGCTACCGGCCCAGTGGAGCGCATTACGCGCCGTCGTCAGCCGCCGTCAGCGTGTAGGTGACAAGCAGCTCGTCGTCGGTAGTCAATGATTTGGAGCTACCGAACAACACCCCGGAGAAAGCCGTACCGGAAGTGTCTTGGGTAGAAGAATCACTCAGAAACACACCGTAGACCGTCGCAGCACCGGTCATAGTAAACGACGCCTTGGACGAGCTATTGCTTACGGCCTGTGAAGAAGCTGCGCCCCCGTCGATGACATACGTCGGACGAACACCGCCGGTGTAAGCGGTAATTTCGTTGCCCCCGAAGTTAGTCATAGTGCTGCCAGCGACCGGGGTATAGTTGCTCAGCAGGCCGACGTACCAAGTCGTCGACGCAGTATTACCAGCGATAGCCGCGTCGAGCAGATAGTCCAGCCCTTCGTCAACTACGATGTTGTCATCCGCCCATTCGTCGATGACCTTACCGTCGCGCACGATCTGACATTCATAGCGCCCGTGCAGATGCCCACGTTCCTTGTGGTCCATAATCAAACTCCCTGTAGAAAAGTTCAGGCGTCATGACGACGCACTTCGACAACAACTGAGTCCGTCGCCCGAAGAGCGGCGTCCTTACCCGGAGAGCGCACCGCCGTAACGAGCTGTTGTACGCCGTTCCTTTCGATAAACGCCGAAGAACCTGCTTGGTACGGTTCCATTGCCAAACGGCCTTCGGCGTAGTTAATCAACTGCCCACCATTTAGCCCAATAACAGGGCCGCGCTCAGAGAACCAATGGGCGACGAAGGCCTGCGCCTCGCGTAGCTTGAAATACTTCGATGGTTGTACTGAGCCAGTACCCGGGACTCCTCGATCACCATCGAGTCCCGTGAGCTTCATGTCTGAGGACGTCGGTCCCGACAAGAAGTACGTTCTATCCGCAACGACGTAGAGCCCGTCATCTACAGGCTCAAGCACAGTAATCGGTTCAGGAAAAAAGAACACGTCCTCAGCAGGATCGTAGAGGCCCGGGCGCATAGGTCGGGACACGGCAAGCGTAGAACCAGTAGCCACCCACAGCTGGCCGCGGTAGGATCTAACAATATTGCCCGCTGGAAGCGGTTCGAGATCCAGAGTAGACAGCTCGACGCCATACCCACCCGCAGCGTTCGCTACAACCACAGAGGTATCCCCTGCGGGCACAGTAGCGACTTGATACAGTGCCGTGCCGTTCGCACGCGTCATATAGACATACTGAGGCAGCGAACTACTCGTAACGGACACAGAGACACCCTGTTCACCGTCGCTGCTAAAGGATTGCAGTGGTACCGCAGCCGACTCACCTAGCACTGAGTCGTAGGCCGTAAGGCTAAGGGCGTAGCTCCCCGCAGGAAGGGCACCGGGCACCGTACTGATCGTAGGTGCTGCCGGTGTAGGACACGTCCAATAAGGCGAGGCGTCAGTGCTGTTGAACCACCCTGTCTGGGAGCTGTTACTGTAATACGTACCGCGATGAGTAACGGCGTACGACAGCTCTTCACCAGCGGTCAGATCACTGCGGATGGTGTCCGTGGTGTAATCAGGCCGTAGGCGTAACAGAGAACTGCCGTCAGCAAATACAGTAGTTGCACCCGTGCTGTGCAATGAGTGCACGTCGGTGCCTGTATACCGTTTCACGTACCCCGGGCGGCGACGAACCCAGCCAGAATCAAGCAGCTCGACGTTAACGGCTTCGCGCAGAGATTCCTTGCCTAGAGCGGTTTGAGGCGCTACGTTATCGATCCCCTGCCGCCAAGGGCCAACGGATTTTGTGTCGGGGATCGATCGTGGCATTAGGTGTCCGTCTCCGGAAATACCACTTTGTTCCAGAGCCTCTCGATTTCAGCCGCGTTGACATCGAAACCCATGGTCTCGTTCACATACTTTACCTGTGGGCGTCCTTGACCGGTAAAGTGGTGACGGTGCTCGCTCTGATGTGCCTTCATCTCTTCAAACAACGCGCGGATGCGGGCCTCTTTCTCTTCCGCGCTTTTAGGCAGCCCGGTGACTATAGGATGCTGGTCGGGCAACTCGGGTTGTTCATCGGCATTGACGTAAGAAGCGCCGTACTTCTTGCACTCCTCAATCACCTTCATATCGTCGGGCACAAAGGTGGGGACATCCTTTTCGAAGCGAATACAATGGCCGCGAGTGGTAGTGACGGTCCAATTGCGGGGCATAACTAGCTTAGGCATGGCGTTTGCGACTCCTTTTTATAATGAAGGCGGCAAAAAGGGGGGTCGGGAGACCCCCAAGATGCCGCCTAAGGCAGGTTAGTCGTAGTCAGGCATAACTTCGTTGGCGCGTTCGTCGACAACATACTCAACGATCAGCACGCCAGCACCGGCAGAAGCGTTGCCGTTAGCACCGGTGTAGGTGATGTCGACATAGTCGGTCGTGGTGTACTTGTAGCCGGTGATGTCCAACGCGGTGTATCCCGTTGCGGCGAAGTCGATCTGCAAAGCGGAGTAGCGATTAGGATCGCCACCATCGCCAACATCGGCCAGATCAGTGCCGGTGTCGTTAAAGGCGGTTTCGATAACAACACCGCCACCCACCACACGTGCGTTAGCCGGGAGCTTGACCGCAGCGGTAGCGGACCCGGAGGTCAGCTCGGTGTAGTCAAAGTCTTGTACTGCAACCAGAGGGAACTGACGGCCGTGGTTGCGGTTCTTGTCAAGGATTGCCATAAAATATCTCCTTAGAAGATTCCGCAGCCCCCCGAAGGGGGCTCGTGATTAGATCGCGGTGTTGACCCGCAACAGACCGAAGTCCTCGGTGGTGCCGTGCACAACGGAGGGGAACTGCGGCTTGAGGAAACCGAAGATTTTACCGACCGCAATACCCATACGGTTACGGTAGTCGTCGTATTCCTCATCCCAGTAGGGGGTACCCAGGTCGGCGTAGGCCAGAGCCTGTGCGCCGGCGAAGATAACCGCCTGACCGTCGGTGTTACCCGCGCTGCCCCACTTACTACCAGCGTCAGCACCAGAGGTGTTGTACACATAGCGGTGGGTGTGGATAGCCATGCCGTCGATATAGATGGTATCGAACCCCTTGAACAGCGGGCTGTTGGGGGTGCGGGGCATGGCGTCACGCACAGCGTTGTGGAACTTGTCGTCCAGCTTCAGCTGCTTGACACCCTGCGGGGTCATAAAGACGTGGTACAGCTCGGTGCCCATCTCGCCGCGAACCGGCTTGATGTACTCGTCCTGCGCCTTGGCCTTCATGTGCAGGAGCATCTCGTAGGTAGGCACCGCGATGGTGTCGGCGGTGGTGCTGCCGGCAACCAGGCCGTTGGCGTCCCCGTTCCAGTTGAAATGCCGATTGGAAGTCGGAGCGGCGATATCGCTGTTGAACTCCAAGTACTGCAGCTCAGAACCGACGCGATCGGCGCCGTTGTTCTTCTTGGTGAAGTCAACACCAGACATGGCAAGGAAGGCCATCTGGTCGATACGGTCAGCCATCCAGTAGGCCAGCTTGTCGCGAGCTTCCTTACGGAAGTTGACGATAGTCTTCTGGTCAGCGATGCGACCCTCGTTGGCGTGCGCGTGGCGCAGCTGATCAACGCGGATGACCTGCTCAGACGAGCTGAGAGCCTCCTCGTTACCCTTCAGCGTACGATCCCCAGCTACGCCGTCGCCGACGGTATCGGGAACCAGGGTGATGACGGCCTGCGTACCCTTGCTGGACTTTTTCAGCTCGGTGATACGCTGAACAGTGGAGTCCTGACCAGAGCCCAGAAGGCGGGTCAAGAAAGACTTGTTGCGGGCGTTCTTCTGGAACGACATGGACCACGCTTTCTTTTCGTGGTCGGTAAGACGGGCAAAATTAGTGAGTGCCATTTTGCTTCCTCCATGAAGCCGAGTAAACACAGTGTCCGCTTCGTGCGGACTCAAAATGGCTACTTGTGCGCCGTAGCTTAGGCGAAGTGCCGTTGTTGTGGCGGTGCCGTCCGCCTCTCCTGTATCGCGCGGAGTATTCGAAATAAGGTCGTGAGGGAGGGGTTGTAACCCTCACCTCACGAGAACGGTCACCTCCATGTGACCAGCCACTTCCATGTAGCCCCCGCTTCCATGCGGTGCTTCACGTCCATGTGTAAGTAGTAATAAGTTCTACTTGCAGGCGTATTATAACACCACAAAACAGAACTTTTCGTTATTAAACAAGCATCGCGTCGATATCGCGCTCGCCGAGACGCTCAAAGTCGTCCTGTGACATCTTCATAACATCGAGGCGTTGCGAGGCCCCTCCCTTATCCGAGTCGAGGCCGGCCTCGTTGAGCCTCGGAGGCTGCGCTGCCGCGGCCTTGATGTTCTTGCTCGTGTCGGTCTTGCGCGGACCAGAGGTTTGCGCCGATAAAGGCTGGATACCGTGAGCGGCTGTGACATAGAACACTGCACGGCGCAGAGCCTCATCGCGGGGGAGTGTTTTAGCGAAGTGGTCGAACGTATCCATCACCTCATCGCTCAGGGGTTCGTTGAAGGCCTCGTTACCCTCCTGCAGAGAGGGGAACAGGCTCTCAAGCTGCGGCACCAGCGACTCGATACGGATCTGTTCAACCGCGTGCTGCGTCGCTATATTGGGGTCTTCCTGCTGCGGAGCGTTAGCCTGCATCTCCAACGCGACAATATGCCGCTCCAGCTGTCGCTGCTGCGCACGCAGCTGCTTGGCTAGGGTGTTGTCACCGTCGGCACGCGCCTCGTCGATCTTTGTATCAAGGTCGCTGATCTGCGAGTCCAGATCGCCGATTGCTCTATCGTAATCCGGCGCCTGCGTCTTTGACGACGCCAGCTCCGCGCGAAGGCGCTCTACCTCAGACTCGGCCTGCAGGCGTGCCTCTCGCTCTTCCCGGCGCTTTGCGGCGGCATAGTTATAGCGAGAGCGTGGAATAAACCCCGGCACCGGCTTATCCTGGGGTGCCGCTTCAGGTTCGGGGTCAGCCGGGGTTTGGGGTTCGTCCTCCGCGGTATTCTCGGCGGCAGGCGCCGAGTCAACCGCTTCATCCGAACTCGCTTGTGCGGTCGTATCCTCGGTGTTATCCAAAGTGGAATCGTCGAAGTTATCCAACTCCTCCTGCGTGGGGGTGTCGGTGTTCATTGCTGCTACGGCGGCATCATCCATGGCCATCACTTAGGCTCCTTCTTCTGTTGGGCTTTTGACTTAGCAATAGCCTGATCGGTCTTCGCCTTTTCAGTGGCTACGCTACGCGTGGTTTCGGCCTGCATAGAGGCAAGCTCCATAGTAGACTCTGCTTTCGCAGAGGCAATCTGCATATCGTTGCTGGCCTTCTCCCGAGCCAGCAATAACTGTTGATCCATCTTTTCGCGCTCAAGCTGCGCTTGCAGGCCTGCCTTCTGGCGCTCAAGTTCAAGCTGCTGGCGGACCTTCTCCTGCTCCAGCTGAATTTGCGCCAACATCTTCTCACGCTCCATCGCCAGCTTGACCAGCTCGGCTTCCTGCCCGTCGTTCTCAGGTTGCATCTCTTTCTGAGCACGAGCAGCGTTGAGCTGGGCGTTAGCCTGCTTAACGGCAATATCGGCCTCTTTCTCACCAGCCTCAAGCTCTTTGAGCTGCATCTCCAGCTGCTGCATCTGCTGCTCAGCCTGGCTCGGTTCACCGCCGCCGTTGAGCTCCTTGATACGCTGTGCGATCTCGGTCTTACGGTTAAGGTGGCTGTGCTCGACCAGGACATCATCAGGGATGGCGATACCCAACTGACGAAGCTCCAGCGCCTCTTGGAACTGAGTCTGCTCAAAGGACTCACGGGCCGGGACGGTGTTAATCACCACAGCGTACTCGCCAAGCGTCAGGTCGTTGACGATATCGCCTTCTGGCGTAACCTCATTGACCACCATCGACTCGGAATCATCCGTCAGGTTACGTCCAGTGACGTTGATGATGCGGGTTTCTGTGTAAAAAGACTGCACTAGATCAAGCACGTTGCGCGCAAGCAGCTTGCGGGTATAGGCAAGGTTGTCGAACGGCTTGGACAGAGATACGGACCCACGAGCCTGCTTGGCTTGTATGGCCTTGGCCGCAACATCCGAACGGTCAAACCCACGCATAGAATCGGAGATCATGGAGACCTCCTTCAGCGCTTCGTCGGCCTTGAAGCTCAGCCGGTCGATACCAGAAGGTACCTGGTTAGGTGAAATCTTCTCCAAGTCCTTGGTGGTGCCGTTGACCATCACCACCAGACCGTCCTCGCCGCCGCGCTCCTCCAGCTCCTCCTGTGTCATATTTGCCAGCGCGCCGTTCTTCACTATCCACCCCGAGTTGGCGGTGGTGTTAGTGATATGCAGCTCTTGGCTGACGGATTTATTCAGCAGGTCTTGGGGTGAAATCAGATTTTCAACGAACCCAATCGTCGTCCCGTGGCGAAAGAAGGGGAAGTAGGGAACCGGTGTGAAATGACGGTAAGGCGACCACTCATGGTGCAGCAGCATATCGTCAAGAGAGACCGTCCAACGGATCTTCTCCAGCCGTTTACGGTAAGGCATCAGTCCGTACGTCTGCGACACGTGGGCTATACGGTTATGGTCCCATGTCTCAGGAATTTCACGTAGGTCTCCGGTCTCTGGGTTGACCAAACACTCTACATAACGCAGCTCACGGTACTGACGCTCTACGATTCGATACACCCGTCGCCGCTTTTCGTCTTCGTCTACGCTCCAGGTGCGATCCGCCGATCCGAAATTATCAGGCTCCCAATCCACCGTGTCGTAGGAGTTTGTAAACGCACTTTGCGGACGACCTTTGACTTCGCGCGCCGCAGAACGACCGTATAAACGATCCAGATCGTCGAGCGTCAGCCACTTGGTGAGGAAAACCTCTTTCCATTTGTCAGGATCGTATTCTTCTGCGTCAGGGTCAATAACGACGTTCTTCGAATTCAGCTGCGCGATACGCACTTCACCCATGAACTGATCGTCAAAATCGATCCTCACATCATAGAAACCGCGACCGCGAATGAAACCGTCGGCCGATACTTCAGACTCCAACCAATCCAGGTTGTTGGTCTCTGCGATGTGCATCCATAGCTTGTCCAACGCTGCAGCAGTCTCGGGAATACCGTCACGCGCAGGTCGAAAGCTGACATCCGCACGCGAGGCAAGCTGTTCACCGAAAACGGCAGCGCACGTAGAGAGAATTTTGTTGATGGTTAGAACGGGCTTGCCGAGGCGGTTGAGCCGAGCTGCTGCTTTGGGGTCCCACTGGTTACCCACAAAGTAGTCGTCGCACTTCGTAGCTTTAGCGACAAAATCCAAATGCCCGTTGTCACGGGCATAGGCAAAACGATCTAAGTTCTCAAGCGCCGTCTCTCGTTGTGTACTCATCAGCTTCCGCTACACCCGGCTTTTACCTTGACCTTCATGTTATCGATGAAGACAAGACCGTCGTCATTAACGACATCGAAGAGCACCAAACAACCGTCCGTATAGGTACCGAGAGGAATGCTCTGGTGCCCTAAACGTAGTTTGACAACATCGGTCGTGGTTCCATTATAGGTGTCTTGATCATCCCACCAGATCGTATCGCTATCCACAACATCGCTGTCCACCGTTACGCCTCCGACGGTGAATACAATACGGGTTACGTGGGACAGATCAGATACCAACTCGTCACCTTCAAAGATAACGAGTTGATTGATGTTGTCGCGACCGTCGTAAACAGTCTCTACAACACGCGTCACGGGTCTAACCTCACGTCAAACGAACGGTGGGGCTGGAAATGGTAAACGTGCCGCCGTCGGTAGCCGTCTGGTCACTGGTGAAGTCGATGAACCCGATAATACAATCGCTGGCGTGCGTATCATCATAGATAATCGCACCCGGACTGGGGCCGATGCTACCGCCGCTGGCGGTCCACTGGGCGTTGTCCCAAGTCACATCAGAACGATCGTTGGTATCGTCTTCGGAGATAGCGACGTTCGCGAGCGTAGCACCACCGGTGGTGTAACCGTTACCGTTAGACAGCTCGGAGGCGGATACGTTAGCCCAAACCGCGTGTGCATCCTTGTCGAAAGTGAAACCCGTCGCCATCAGCGCAATTTTGAAAGTGTGGCCGTCAAAATCGATGAGGCCAGCGTGGAGCTCGTGCTTGTAGTGGTTTGACAGTTCAGACGCCATCCCTGGCCTCCTTTAGTGCAGAATTGACTGAACCCCACCCTTGGGGGTAATTGATACGACCAAATAGGCCGGTGTATTACTCAGCGCTGAGGGCTCTATTCCACTAAACACCCCAGGGCCGATGATTCGCACGAGACCAGAGGTAAGCCCTTGGCCCAACAGTACGTCGGCGGAAACCAAGACGTTCTGCGCGATAGTCCCTAGTATATCACTATTACTGCTCAATAAGCCGCTAGACATCACGCTGATGACGTAGTCGGCCAATATATCGCCCTGACCGGTCAACGCGTCACTGACGACTGTAATACCCGAATACCCTGAACCTGATATCGCCGACGTACCTACCAGTGGCGAGCTAACCAAGCTAACATCGAGTATCGCCTCGCCGACGATAGAAGAAGCCTGCGTCAGCGTTGCGTTCTTCAGAACATCGACGATAGAACTGCCGTTAATAGAAGCGAGGCCAGACACAGGATCAGCTGTGACAAAAAGACCTGTAGACTGCGTTCCACTAATACCGGAGACAGCAGTCAACAATGCTGCCTGCAATGTAGAGACGATAACACTACCATCGATTACGGTATCACCGACTACAAGACCTGATTTAACGATACCTGTAATAGGCGTTCCATCAATCAACGTCTCGCCTGACAATGGATCGGCAGTAACGACCAAGCCGGTGACCGCTGTTCCGGTAATACTGGAAACAGCGGAGTTAAGAGCGTTTTGCAATACCGCGATGATAGAAGAGCCGGAAGCGGAGGGCGTCGCGCTTAGCACATCCGCGCTGATGAACACCCCCTCCCCGAGGGATACAGTGCCCAACAACGTGCCAGTCGCAGAGATAACGTCTGCAGTAATACCGACGGCGATCTGTGTAGCGCCTAAGAGCGAAGCCGTCACCGGGTCGGGGACTCCGGAGACTGCGACGGAAGTGTAGTGAGATCCGTCAACTGAAGAAGTGGAGGAGAGAGGGCCTCCGGGTCGGGACACCAGTATGACGCCCTGTCCAGTCAAGGAAGCACTTAGCGCTAAGAGCGCAGCCTTTTGTACGGCGATCTGAGACGCCGCACTTAGGACTTCGGTCGACGATAGTGTATCTGCGGTAATACTGACATTAGTAACGCTAGAGCCCGCATCCTTCGGCCAAAGCCCAGCGACCGCAGTCCCGCCGACGCTCTCAGCACCCGCGCCGCCGAATAGGACGTGGTTGGGGGTGGTGTCAGCGGCTGTTGAGCCGAGGAATGGACCGATAAAGAAGCTCATGCAGGCACCAGAAATTGATAGGGATCTTGACTAAGTGACCGCAGCGTTTCCAATGGTATCGGCGCGGACGAATCGTAATGGGAGAACCATGACTCTAGCACATAGCCACCCGTTTCTCGCGCATCCTGCAGAAAGCTATCAGTTCCAGTCGTGCTACCGCTGGTATCTTTTGTCGTTCCCAGCAGACTGTATTCCGCTCCATCGATCCACACATAGGAATTGCGAACGCTGCCGAGTTGTTCGCAAAGAAAAACAAACGTTTTTCGTCCTGTCATGGTTGTGCAGTTAGGGATAACTACCGTAGAATTCCTATTCCCTATGTTAAACCCAATGCTTGTTGTACTTAAAAATCTTATTCTGTTATATGAATCGTGGTAAAAAAACTCGCAGGTGTCCTGTTGAAATCCAACAATTAAATTTAAGGTGGCAACGATGACAAGATAACTGCGGACACCGTTATAGCTGGGGGACAGGGTAATGTACGAATCGTTACTTGTTGCTGGTGTACCAGACCCGTCAAAATACACCCCGTCCGGGTGATACCCTGTCCCGTTGTCCTGGTACCGGCTGAATGTTATCGGCACTGGCACATAACTATTTTTGTTTAGTATCACGCGAGCGTTTACTAATCCACTTGTCCCGGAAAAATTATTGTCACTAAACAACACGCAGGTGCTCATCGGGCACCCGTCCCACTTGACGGGGCCCCTTGGTTTCATGCGTGGAACCAATAGATTAGGCTCGCGTAGCTGTCGAGAATTTGGAAGAACCAGGCTCATCAGGTACTCGGCGTGTAAGTAAAGCCTTCAACCTTAACCGTCGCCCCGGACGAATAGCTCATAGTCTGCCCGGTGTTATTCTGGAAAGAGAACTTGGCTTTCCTCACCCCGGACAGGCTGATTACAATCTGCTGATATTGCGCTTCATCGGTCGCGTAAATCTGGAATGAGCCTACATACTCCGCGCCCTGTTTATCGCTAGTCGTTGGCGCGGTCACGTCGCTTGTACTGTCCACGTCCTGGCGGATCATATACAAATCAATCGTCGCCCCAGAATCAGGTGTTGCCGCTTCCCAGGAATCGGGAACAGATAGTGTGGCGACCGCCAGCGGCCACAGATCGGTTGAATTATCAAACTCGGTATGGGTCGCGTTGGTGCCACTTACCGTAAAAACACCATCTGCAATAGTCCCTGTCGTAGCAATGACAGTTGTTGGCGTTCCATCAAATACCATAATTGCATTATTAGCCATTACAGTGCCCTCGCCATTTCAACATGCACGGCTTTAATGCCGGGGTATTTCAACACCTGCCGTTCCCCCAATGCTTTCACGGCCTGCGCCTGTGCTGCGGTCAGTTCGTTGGCCGTTACCATCGCATCAACCATTGCCCTTGCCACCGCACTGCCCATGTCGATGCCGCCATTGCCCGGTGTTACCCAGGCTTTCGCTCGGTCTGGAACTACGGCTGAGCTAGCGATTGCATTCAATACCGCTTCGGCATCGGTTGGACCAAGCGCGTCATACAATCCCCGTTCCGTCACACGGTTTTCATCGCTGCGAAAAACTTCCGTAACTGTCATGGACTTTAGCGTTGCGGTAGCGGTTTCAACTGCGCCACCCGGGTCATCAATTGCGATCTGTGCCAGCACCGCAGGGTCTTTGTAATTCATGGTTTATAGCCCTCCAACAACCAGCCTGATCAAATGTCGTTCATACCCGGCCATATCCTTGATAGCCGTCTGTGTCTGCGCCGTATTCGCCCCTTCCACATTTGCTTCGATCTGTTGCAATCGGGTAATGGCATTACGAGCCGCAGTAATAACAGTCTGCCGGTTACTGTAATCCGTTGGATTATGTTTATGTGCCATCAGCTTTTCACCCCACTGTAAACAGGCCAGCTTACGGACACCGCAGCTACCGCCGTAGCATCAACTGCCGCGTCAATGGCATC